>JAEIGA010000459.1_pt1 | contig 59752 bp, 83 predicted proteins | sample 9270691 | NCBI WGS metagenome assembly JAEIGA01 (sample SAMN17057246, study PRJNA624740) | gut metagenome | biome: biome; isolation source: fecal sample | host: Bos grunniens | place: China: Xizang | collected 2019 | reverse complement strand
TGCACAAATATATGGAGGTCTGCTCGGTGCTGTTTTATATTGCAATTTTGTGATATTATGTTATAATATAAAGCACACACAAGCACATATTATATAACATTTTTGCAAAATATCAAGTGTTGCAATTATAGTGTAGTGTAGTATAATGGTATTATGCAATAGTGTTGTGCAACCTTGCACACTTGCAACACTTGTGTATATACACACATACACACAAGCACACACAAGCACACAAGCAAAGCACACACACATATTGCAAGCACATAAACTATAATAACAACTATAAACAGGAGTTATAAAGTTATGAACACACAAGACTTTATAGACTTTATAAACACCACCCCCACAAAAGGTGGTGCAAAATACAACCTTAAAACACAAAACACAAGCAAGCAAGCAAGGGATATTCTTGCAAAAACAGAATACAAAGCACTTGCAAAACAACATATCAACAACAACATTGTGCAAGCATACTACAATAACAAAGACTTTGCACAAAAACTACAACAAGTGATGCAACAAAATAACATCACACTTGTTGCATAAAGCAAGCAAGCACAAGCACAAGCACACACACATATATTGTGTGTGTGTTTTGTGTTATATACATATTATGTATATATATATGCACACACACATATATATATACATAATAAAATAATTATAAAATAATAACATAACACAGGTGCAAAATAATGATAAAATATAACACACGCAAGCGTGCCACATATAAAATAAACACACGCAAAATGGCACATATGAAAGATGAAATGTGTGATGCACGAAATAATATACAACGCATACACATAAATGTTCATTATGATACATATAATCACACAGAATATGTGCCAATTATATATCGCAAAACACGCAATAATAAAGCACAAAGATATGTGAATATTACAAACGCAATAAACGATATATTCCCAGATATAAATGCACCACACAACGCACACACATATAGAGCGACAGCACCATACAAAGCATTTATACCAACAGAACACACATATATTCCACCATTATCATTATTATACAAAGAAGAAACACACACGATATACAAGCGAGATAGAGTGAAATGTATAATATACAACGACGACCAAGAACTTATACATTATGGCATATTCATACGCACGATGGAGATAAACGGCAAAGATATCACATACAAACTACACAGGTCAGACAGATGTATAGAAGTTAAACCATTTATACCATTTACACAGACGATAAACGGCGTAGATATACACGAAATATGGAGACACAATGTAGAGATATATAGAATATAACACGCACATTAACGCACATTATATAACACCAAGACCACCGAATAGGTGGTTTTTTGGTGACCATAAATAATACTCAACTATATATACATATAGAAGAGCATATAAATATAAAATGTAACGATCATACATACAGTTACATAGAAGTATGACAACTGTAATTCATATGATCGAGAAAGGAAGATATCTATGCGAGAGATTATGCGAATCGGTGACGAATTTGTAGTTGCAGATAATGATATAAAAGATATCAGTAAAGCAGGCACAGAAATCACAGATGTCGCACAGAGATACAAGACAGATGTGCTCGCTGTAATTTGTAAAGGCGATAAACATAGTCTTGTAACACAATACCACGAGAAAGATACAGCTGAACTTAGCGAAGATATAGTTAAAGCAGTATCACTTGTATATACAATTGCAGATACATATAGCGTAGATGCAATTGATGTAGCAGAGATGATTAAGATAATCATCGAAGAACATAATAACGAAAGGTAAATATGTATAAATATCTTGAAAGGCGTAAAGCCAAACAACAACGCAAACTTGAAGAAGAGTTTGACAGAGTATTTAAAAAGTTTATGAAGGAAGAAATGCATGGCAGGTAAGAATTATACAGTCGAAGAACTCATAGATATATTGAAGAAAGAAGATGAGAACGAAACAATTGAAGGTAAACTATTGAAACCAAAATATATTCGTGAGTTATATAAACAACTGGGCGATCCAAATGAAAAAGATTTTCCAGAAGAATGCAAAGTAGCAGGAAGATACTGGAAAAAAGTAGATGGATACACAATTGATATGTATTCCACGACAAAAAGAATGATGGATCACGATAATGCACAACATACAGAATGGAATATTAAATATCCATCACAAACAAAAGTAAAAATTGTGGAAGATTACACACGTGCAGGATGGCATTGCAGAGTACAAGCATATAATGTAATGTGTACAAGATATGCACAACATCCACGATATAAAAATATCGGTGTGGAATTCTATTCCAGCAGAGATTGTAATAAATATGAATACTTTATTATAAGGGACGAAGATGCCGTGGATTAAAAATAGTGAGATAGAAACTTTGATAGAAGTAGAAAACTATCTCGGAACAAAAGAAAATTGGAGTGAAAATACTGAAAAGATATGGAAAGTAGTAGAAACTTTAATGGAACGAAGAAAGAAATTTGCAGAGAAGCAAAAGAAAGTAATGCGTGAAAAACGTAATGTAAACAAAAACTACGGGAGAAAAAAATGAATAAACTAGAAGCACAGATAATTGTGGAAAACACAGGAAACTATGATGAAGAAGACACAGAATATGTACTTGAAACATATGAAGAACTAGATAAACACAGAGATTTTAAAGACAATCGTAGAGACAAAAGATTCATAGTAAAATTCCACGACATATTTTATTATATGCCAGAAGAATTTGAGAGAGACCACGAAGATTTAGTGGATAGTTTATTTGAAGATTTTTGCTTGCAACAAAGCGAATACATAGAAGATGCAGCGAGAGAAGAAGATATAGATATGGGCATGATGTTCTCTAATATGTATGTAGGACATTATGAAGCATTTCTCGTAGATATACCAGAAATCACAGACGATAACATAATTGATTTAGCTATGAAGATTTATGATGAAGTAGGATACTGTGGAAAAGAATATGTAAAAGGATATATATATCTAGTAGATTTGCTACAAGATTTAGAAGATAACTATATGACATATTGGATAGAATTCATAAAAGATAATGAACTAATACCAGAAAAATATATCAAAGAGATAGAAGAAAAATATAAAGCAGATCAAGAAAGGAGAAAATAAATGCGTAAAGCACCAAGAATAATTAAGGTTGATTTAAGACACGTAGATGATATGCTACGTAAAGCAAGTAGAACAGAAGACAAGGAATTATTTATTGAGGGCCCAGAAATTCCAATTCATTTAGCATATATAAAATATAAAAATATATACAAATTAAAATCATATAAAAATGGTAAATTAATTTATCGTAAAGAAAGGAGAAAATAAAATGGACGATTTAGCAAAAAGAATTACATACAAATGGGAAGCAGATGGAAAGAAACCAATGCTAGTATCTACACCAGGCAAAGGTAAGACAGCATTTGTAAATTATCTAGGTGAAAAACTAGGCGTAAAAGTAAAAGCAATTAACACATCAACATTTGAAGGTGTAGATGCAAATGGTATGCCATATATTAACCCAGACACACACGAATTAAATATCAGTAAACCATTCTGGCTAGAAGGACTAGAAGATGGAGATATTTTATTCCTAGATGAATTTTCAAATGCACCAAGCGAAGTACGCAATGCATTCCTACAAATTATTCTAGACCAGAAACTACCAAGCGGTGCACAAATGCCACACCTAAGAATTATTGGTGCAATGAACCCAGCATCAGACCTAGAAGGATATGTAGAATTCTCAAACGCAATGAAAGATAGATGGGCATTTATACCATTTGATTTCCCAGTAGAAGAATGGCACGAACTATATAAAGATAACTTTGGCAAACCACAAACACCAAAAGAAAAGAAAATCAGGGAGAAACTATCACAATTCTTAACTACAAACCCACATTTATTGGAAGAACGAAAGCCACTTAAAGCAAGTGCATATGGTATCACGAATGAAAGTGAAGCAACTACAATTGAATATGCTACACCAAACCGTAGGAACTGGGATAATCTAGCACGTGAACTAGCACAATGTAAGGATGAAGAAGAAGAGAAAGCAATGCGTAAGAATATGTTTATGGAGAACGTAGGTCTAGAATGCTGGAGAAACTATAAAGAATATATCGCAACAGAAAATAAACCACTAGATAAATATAAATGGGATGGAGAACCAGACGAAATTTCACAGCAAGTGAACAGGTTAAAGGCAGAAAAGGATGTAGATAAACAAGCAGAATACTTTGTAAGGGCACACGAATATTGTAAGAACAAAGAAGTCGTAGCAAGTATCTTGCCAGACGTACTCAAGAATGCAATTAGCAAGTATGGAATTGAATATAGAAATAAACTACCAGATTTCTACGAAATCTACCAAAAGATTGGAGCATAAAATGTCAGGAGAAATCGAAAGTAGAGTGCTAGCTGAAGAGATTATAAACAAAGCAATACAAGAAATTGTATTCAAATATAATGCATACGCACCAATTATCAGCTCATTTAGAATTGCATACACAGATATGATACCTACAATGGGCGTAGATAAATATGCACGACTAGCAATAAACCCAGAATTCGTAGTGAAACACCAATTACATATAAAAGGAATTGTGATTCACGAAGCATTGCACGTATTCTTTGGACACACGACAGATACGAGAAGTAAACTAGCATACACAGAAGATGCACAACATAATAAAATTGCAAACATTGCAGAAGACTGTGCAATCAACCAATTCATTTCTGAACCACTACCAAACGATACGATAAACCCAAGCACACTAAGACAAATGCTGGGTGGAAATGTAGATCTAGAATATAATGAGTCGGCAGAATATTATTACGACAAAATTATGGAGAACCTAGACAATAATGGACAGCAAGAAATGACAAACGAAATATGTTCAACTGGAGAAATGAATGGGAATAGAATGCAAGACGCATTAGATAAAATGGGAATTGAACATATCTCACAGGAAGAAGTGAACGATAAGGTATTACAAACAGCACAGGAAATTTGTAAATCACAAGGCAGTCAATATGGTGGACTAACTCAATTCGCAAAAGAAATGCTGAACCCTAAGGTAGACTGGCGACCACTATTACAAGCAACGATTAGAAATGCAGAGAAGAAAGTATGGACAATTCATGCAAAGCAAACATTCAAACGAGTGAGTAGAAGGTCAGGACAAATTCTTATACCAAAAAGAAATGGGGAAAAGATTAGTGTAGCATTATCTTTTGATACATCGGGGAGTATTTCTAGTGATATGGTAAATCAATTCCTAGCAGAAGTAAAATCATGTATGAAATATAGCGAGATAAATGAGTGTGCATTGTGGCACACACATAATTATTGGTATGGTTCACCAGAAGAACTAGAAAGGAATGTAGAAAAGATATTTGAAAGTGGTGGCACAGATGAAGCGTGTATGGGGAATGCAGAAAAACATTGTAAGGCAGACTTATATATACATTTTAGTGATGGCTACCACGGAGATAACTATGGCTTTGAAAAGCCACATAAGAATATAGAAATCTTATGGGATGGAAAAGAAATCAAAGAAATAAGAAAGGAGTTTTAAATGGAAGAAAAACATAAAGCATTTGTATTATACAAAGGCACATTAAAAGATATTAATGAAATCAGTAAAGAGCCTGGGAATTCGTGGGAGTTTGAAGTCTATACAAAGGATATAGATACAGGTAATTTATCAGAAGAACAAAAACAAAAACAAATGCGTGATTCATGGTTACGAGAAACAAATTGTAGTGTAAGAATTCATAATGATAATCTATACACACGTGCAGAGAATATTGCATATAAATTACTTGAAGATGGATGTAGGGAAAATCTAGAAGAGAAAGTATTTGATGGAGTATTAAACACAGAACTTAAAGCAGTATTCTATTATCGTGGTAAAGATAGTAGTGGTGCAAGTTGGGAATTCGGTGAAGAAGATGCAGATTTAAACTTTGAGTACGTAGAAGACGAAAAAGAATTTGATAAAACTATGAAAGGATACTCAAGAAAAAGTTATCGTGACAATGGAGATATTTATCTTGAACGAATTAGATATACAGGGTACACAGGACACTTTGATAATCTAGAAGAAAGAATTAAAAAACAAATTAAAAAGTTCGTACGCAATAATCTACCATACTGTATCAAGAAAGGAAAGATAATTGTTCCAGAAGAATATCTAAATAAAGGTAAAGAAGGTATTAATGAATGGAAAGAATTAAAGTCTTCTAACAATAAAAGCAATAGCATGGAGAAGAGATTACTAAGGCAAATCTATGCAGATAAAAAGCAATATCAATATAATACAATGTCTCAAATCGTAGATAGAATTGCATCATCACAAAGCTGGAGTATGCCACATATAGAAGTTGATGGTAGGTTCAATAAGCAAAGAACTTTCAAGTTAATAAACCAAATTCTTGGTGATAAAAGCAGGCAAGAGATTATGAATATGGAAGAAGAAGAAGTAGTTAAGGCATTCAAGGAATACTGGAAAGAAATTCTTAAAAATAAATATGAAGAAGTAGATAAGATGGAGATTATTAAATATGATAGATAGACTAGAAACTATAATTAGAGACTGGCTAAACACAGAATTTAAAAACCCAGACGCAATGCCTGGACCAATGATAAAAGGACTGGCCGAAGAAATAGATAAACATAGATGGGAGGTATATGAACATGTAAAGACAGAATACGATCTAGAAGATATACAAATGGTTGCAGAATCTAATGCAGTAGAACTAACGAAAGATGAAGAAAGTCTAGCGTTACATAGGTATCAAAACTTAGAAGACAACAACCTAGATGCTCTCTCTTATATAATCGATGAAATAATAAATGCAAGAGAAGAGAAATAGATTCACTATCATTACTCTTACTCTTCTTAGAAAGGAGACAATATGCCGAACTGGTGTAAAAATAATTTGAAAATTGTGAGCAACGGGGAGAAGGTGCTCGATATAATGGAACTTTTGAAGGATGAAGATGGAGAAATGACACTCAACAAAGCAGTGCCAATGCCAAAAGAACTTGAAGATACAAAATCACCTACGCCAAGTGATGTGCCAGAAGAAGAAAGAAAAAGATTAAATGACCTTTATGGAGCAGACAACTGGTATGACTGGAGACTCAAGAACTGGGGGTGTAAATGGGACGCAAGCGAATCAGGCTTCTATAAAGATGGAGATGATTGGATGATATCATTTAGTACACCATGGGGACCACCTTGCGAATTCATGAAGAAATTAAGCACACAATTCCCAAAGGTGACATTTATATTGCAATTTGCTGATGAAGGAATGGGAAGCTATCCTTTAGGAGAATGTACATATGATGAAGGAATAGAGCTAGTTGATGGGCCAGAAGAAGGAACAGAAGAAGCAGAAGACTTTGCAAACAGTGTATGGGATGAAGAGTGGGTGGAACTAGGCTAAAAGGAAGGAGGAAATATGTAATTGACAATACAATAAGACAGTAATATAATACTATAAAACAACTATAAAAGGAGACTATAAAAATGAGTAAGATGAGCCAACTGGCAATGGAGCTAGATGAGCAGTCTGCAGAACTCGGCTACGATGGGCTACAAGATGCACTAAACAATGGGTATAGTGTCGTATATGATGAAGATGGAGTTCATCTAGAAAAAATAGACATTGAAAAAGAACAAGAAAAAGCACATAAGGAGTGGCTAAAAGAGAAGGAAGAAGTGCTAGAGGAATTAAGAAACCTACACGAGTATTTTGTAGAAGAAGATGACTTACACTATTCAATAGTTGTAGCAAAGGCTATCAAATTACTTGAGGAAGGTGAGCGATAATGACGTACGAAGAAAAGGTACAAGAAGCACTTAGGAAGGGAGACTTCTATGAACTAGCATTATTAACTTATGAAAGGAGTGGAAATGAAAATCAAAGTAAATCAAATAAAGAGTGAAGAAGTGTTGCAAAAGTTTGGTAACAGGTTTTTCACCAAAGAACAACTTAGTGATATAGCGAGTGCGTAATATGGAAGATAAATTAAAAGAATATGATTTACATATAGTCCAAAGTAATAAAGAGGACAGATGTAAAATTGACTTTGAAATACGTGATGATCATAATACATTCTGCACAGAAGTATGGGGTGACGATGCGTCAGATATGCAGATAGTATGCGAACATCCGGCAGTAGAATTTGATGATGATGAAACTGTCGGAGAATGTCCTATCTGTGGTGCAACATGTAATTGGCACTGGGATATAAGTGCAGATGATGGATACGTAATCAAAGATAGAATGGTGGATAATTGGGATAATCCACAGGAAATCGGTGGAGTAGTGGGAGAATATATTAAACAACTAACAAAGGAGAATTAAAATGGAAGTATCAAAATTAACATTATCAAATGAATTAACACATCAGACAGATGTGAAAACTGCAATTCTTATGTGGCTTAAAGACCACCCAAAGGCAGGTTATAACACAAATTGCATGAAACTAGCTCACACTATTGGGCTATCTAAAGACTTTAAGACACACGCAACTACTGGTTCTATCGACCAATCAATTAGGAAGCTCATTAGAATGGGTCTTATCATGCGTCATAACATCAACCTAAGGCGTGCAGACTTTATGGTAAATTATGGACACCCAGATATGCCACCATTTATCAACGAGGGAGTTACGGTAGAGACAAAGAAAGAGCCAGTAAAACCAGCAATTTCGCCAAATGAAGTATTTAGAGCAAATGGAAAGACAATCGCAGAACTAATTATAGAATGGATGAAAGCAAATCCAATGAGGCTTAAAATGACTACAACTGGAGAACTAGCAGAAGCTATCGTGGCAGCTGGAAAATTCCAAACAACTAAGGAATCTGCACAGACTGTCATTGGTAGGCTCTTACGTGAAGGCAGAGTACAGAAGTTTATGCGAGAAAATAGACCACGTGGAAAAGCTGATTTTAAAGTGTTGGATGTAAAATACGAAGATCCTACTGAAACGAAAAACAGCATTATCGATTGGTCTCCAGACTGGGAATACGATATTAAAAGCAACGTAACTCCAGAAGAGGAAGCTCAAATTACGAAGGATGCACTGGACGATTCTCTAAGAGAAATCGCTAAGGAAGAAGGACCATTTTTCAAAGATTTAGTAAAAGAAGGCATGGATCCTATTCATGCTGATGAATTAACAAGAAAGAAGGAGGAAGAAAAACATATGGATAATGAATCTACGAGCACCACTCAATCTATTAAGATGCCAGATGGTAGAACAATCAATTTGACTATCAATATTAACATCGGCAAATAGATATGTCGGAGTTATTTAGGTTTCAGCAGGATGCAATAGACCAATTACTTGAGGATAAACATTTTATTATATCTGGTACTGGGTCTGGAAAAACTGCTATGGCGGTAAACTGGGTTGCAGAAAAATGCAAACAGACAGGTAAACACAAAGTACTAATAGTGACAACGGCGAGTAAGAGCAAGACAAATGATTTTGAAAATGAAATGGAGGAGTGGAGGCCTTCTTTCTCTAATTCACTATCATCTCTTCTCGTACTCTCTTGGCACAAACTCGCAGCGTGGGTGAACGCAAACGCAGACAGCGTAAAAGATTACGTTGTGATATTTGATGAGGTGCAAAAAGGTTCAGCTGGCGTAAGTTCAGGAATGGGCAAAGCATTTCTAAGAATTGCAAAACAAACAAAAAACTGGGCAGCATTTACTGCAACACCTGGAGATACTTGGCTAAAATTTTATCCATATTTTGTATCATGCGATCTCGTGAAGAACAAAACAACCTTTATGAATACATATGCAAATGTACAAACATATAAAGGCTATCCTGAAATTATTGGATGGAGAAACGAAGACAAATTGAAGTATATGTGGTTTAAAATTAGCTACTCGCCAGACACTAGTAAGGTAATGAGTGAATTGCCAGAACAAACACATAAAGTTGTGACATTTAAGAAGTCTCCGTCTTACAACAAAATACTTAAGACAAGGATGAACGAAGAAGGTGAATTCTTGGACACATCTGGAGCTTTATGTGCAGAATTACGTAGACAATGTTTCACTAAAGATAAACAAGAATGGATTAAAGAATTTGTGGAAGGACTTGAGAGTGGATGCGTATTCTTCTATAACTTTATCAAGACAGGTGACGAGCTGGAAGATATAATCAGTAAAGCGTTGCCAAAAGACGCTAAGATATGGCGTATAGATGGCAAGCATCACGAGATACCAACTGCAGATACGATTGGTCCACACGATATGGTAATGTGCCAATGGCAGAGTGGTTCAGAGGCGTTGAACCTACAATTCCTACATTATTGGGTAAGTGTAGAAGCGTGCTATTCATATAGCACAAGCATCCAGGCTAGAGGTCGTATTAGACGTATCGGGCAGAAGATGCCACAGTTCTACTACTATCTAAAAACTGAGTACACCATTGAAGATGCAGTGTATGAGGCACTCAAAACGAAATCAGATTTTTCTGAAGACGTATGGTGCATAAGTAATAAACTAATTAAGGAGGAAAATGATAAAACTGACTGAGGAAGAGAGAAAAGCTCGAAGAAGAGAAGCATGTCGTAAATATTATCTGAAGAACAAAGATAAATTTGCAGAATACAACAAAAAATATAATGTAGAACATCGGGAACAATTAACTGAGTATAGGAGAGGATGGAGAGAAAAGAATCGAGAAAGTTACAATGAATACCATAGAGAGTATCGTAATAAAAGAAAGGAGGAAAATGAGTAAAAAATTAGAAGAAATGGCATCAGAAGGACAAGTGTGGGTGTGTGGTGCATGTGGCAAATATAATAAGAACCGTTATGCAGTTGGTGATGTTAGTTGCTATATAAACTCTGTTTTATGCTATGACGACGAAACCTTGAAAAAAGATAAAGGCAGAGTTGTATCTGCTAGAGCAGTTAAGGAGGAAAAATGAGCTGGCAAGATGATGCAATGATAGAACAAGATATAGCAGATGCTCTATTCGGTATGGGTGAAGCCGAGTGGAGAGACATGTTCTTTGAGTCTATGAAGCGTGCAAAAGAAGACCAAGACGAGTTGCTTGACAAAGCAAAGAAGGCTTGATATACTAGAAGCATAGAGAAGGGGAATGCCCACCCTTGCCCTTCTCTAACTATAACTTTAATACAATTAGAAGAAAGGAGAAACCTCATATGAAGGTGGTTAAAGGTCAGGCGTTGACTGCACCTAAGCTCATGATTTATGGGCTTTCTGGCGTGGGCAAGTCAAGTCTGGCATCACAGCTTGAGAAGCCATTGTTCTTGGACTTCGAAGGTGGTCTGAACTATCTAGGCGTGGATAGGTCAGCACAATACATTAAGCTCGAAGACTTTTATAAAGACTTAGTAGAGCTTTATCACGCAGCAGAGGGCGGAAAGAAAGAGTATGAAACCCTCGTAATCGATAGTGTGGACTGGCTAGTGCGTAAAGTAGTAGAGCAGGCCGCTGGCATCGATAAGAATAACCTAGAAATGACTTTGAACAAATCTAATGGTGGCTATGGCAACGGTAAAGCGGTTCTTGAGAACCATATTCGTGCCAAGCTATTGCCTCTGTTAGTGGCACTGAACAAGGTCGGCTATGGTATCTGTCTAATCGCTCATGCAGATCGTAAAACATTGATGGACGAAGATGGCATTGATACCGATAGAGTAGCTCCAAAGATTGACGTAAACACTATGAATATCTTTGTGGAGTGGTCAGACAATGTGTTCTATCTTAAAAGAAAATCAGATGGTTCACGTATTCTTGTGCTAGATGGTGACGATAACGTCCTAGCAAAGAACAGACTTAGCCTACATGGCGAAGTAAACCTCGCAGATGTAGATATTAACAAATTACTAATTCCAAAGGAGAAATAATATGTCACTAGATTGGGACAACATTCAAAATGAAATGGGTGGAGACTTTAAAAACTTTTATGCAGATGGCAAATACAAAGCCAAATGTGATGGGGTAGAAATCAAAGAGGTTGGTACTAATGGTTCTGTAATCATGAAGTTCCACTTTGAAGAGACTAATGAAGCTCAATACCCTACTGCAGACCACTGGCTATCATTTAAAAATGACAACTGGCGTGCATGGCATAACAAATGTCTAATGGAAGTACTTGGTGCTACTGAAGACGCAGCCAAGAAGGCAGTTGAAATGGCCGAGGGCAAGGAAGGCAAAGACAACATCATCAAGGGCTATGAAGCATGCTACAAGAAACTTCTAGCAAAGAAGCCTGAGGTGGAAATTGAAGTTTATACCGATGAGAACCCAAGCACTGGTAAGTCATATGCTCGTGCAGAATTCCTAGATCGCCGTGTTGCTATGCCACATGGTGACGAAGATAAGAAGCCTGCAGATAAAGCAGATGACATCATCTCTCAAGGCGAAGAAGTTGACCTAAGCGAAAGCGACTTTCCTTTTTAAGGATAACAAATGAAGAAACAAGGCTATGAAGTAAAACTCATAGACCGCTGGGAGCCACCTGAAGGGGACGATTTACGTCCCCTTGTGGCTATGCCAAATATTCCAAAACCATTGCACTTGGTAAACCCTAGGAACCTATTGGGAAGAAAAACTTGGGATATGATGCGTAAGGGTGCGTACCATATGGCCAATGATACCTGCGAGATTTGTGGGTATAAGCCAGAGAATATGCATCAAAGACACGGACACGAGGTTTATGAGATAGATTATAAAGAAGGAACTGCCACATTCAAAAGGGTTTTTTGTATTTGTTCGTTATGCCATCTGGGAGGCATTCATACAGGTAGGGCTATTACTTTGTTTAAGAAGGGCAACCCTTTGTATCCTAAAGAATTCCTATTAGAAGGTGCAGAGCATGCGTTTAAGATTATCTATGAATACAATCAGGATCATCCAGACGCAGACCTGAGAGCTTACTCTACATATCTAGAGTACCTTAAACAACCTGAACTAAGGGATAAGATGGTGGAACTCATAGATAAGTATCAGATTAAATTCTATGAAGAGAATACTAAAAACATGGCAGATTGGGGTGACTGGAAGCTTATTATAGGCAATAAAGAATACAAAACTCCATACAAAACCTATGCAGAGTGGGAAGAAGCTATGGAGAAACAGTCTGGTAATGACACTGCTCGTATCTTGCAGAAGAACATAGAAGAGAAGTTTTCAGGAGGGGTATATGATGAGCTAGACAAGATTATTAGTGGGACGACCTTATCTGATGTAGTCAATGGCACAGATAAAGGAAATGAAGCAGTCAGATTAGCTATGGAAAAAGCACAAGAAGATATGCAAAAGACTATTGACAAAGCACAAGATGTTTAATATACTTGTGGTAATAATAACAACTAACTTAAAAAGGAGACTATAATGTCAGGGACAAAACTTGGCGGCATGCGTGCTGCTATGACAAATAAAAAGAAATATGGTGAGGGCTTTTATGCTCGCATCGGAGCTAAAGGTGGTCGCAATGGTCACACTGGTGGCTTCGCTGCTAACCCCGAATTAGCAAAGATAGCAGGGGCAAAAGGTGGAAGAAAATCTCGCCGTGGACCAGCTAAGAAGGAGGAAGATGAGGATCTTTAGAAAGAAATCTACAGAGGTAGATAACTTGGAACGTATGCTAGATACAATCTCAGACCTTACTCGTGGCCTAGGTAGGACAGAGTTTAATAACCTTATTGAGGCTATCAAGTCAGTCTATGAGGCGAGGCAGAAGCTACGCAAAGTAAAGACGGACGAAGAAAAAGAAAATGCTGATATTGTAGAGGCAGAAAAGAGTATTGAATATGAAACTACAAAATAAGGCAACAAGAGAGATAAGAGAAGCCAGAATTTTGAATGACCATTTTCAATTATGGTCAGAAGAAACTGAACAATGGTATGACTATGATAACTTTGATTATCTAGCAAAATGGTGGAAGCGATACGAAGAGCCAAAAGGATCTGCTTTAGATTTAATGATACTTACACTCATAAATTGTATAGAGAACGAGCCTGATGAAGATATGGTAGATTTGGAAGATTGCAAACAAATGCTAGAGAAGCTCAAGGCTTGGAAACGGCTGAAAGGTCATAACCTTCGGGTAGAGGAAGGGCAAAGGATATTTGTAAACGCAGATAATAAATTGACAAGCCAAAAACCTTTATTTGTAGTAGACACTTATGAAGAGGTGGAGGATGATCTAGACTCGCTCTTCTGCGATGAAGATGACTATATGCCAACAAATGCAGAAATAAATGACCTAACAGATATGGGATATGGAGGTTAAAAATGAACGGAGACATAACATTTGAAATCAGCTTAACATGGGCTTTAGTAACATGTTTTATATCACTTCTAGTCTTTATCTATAACTTAAAGAAGGGCGGTAAAGATGGAGGAAATTAAGGCTCTACACGAGATTAATATGGAGTGGGGTTGCATCACTAATCTGATGGATAAGATTAGTGACATAGAAGAAAAGATTGAAGGTGGCTGGCCTGAGTTAATAGAGATGGTGGCTGATGCTGTCGATGAAGACTCTAGAGCTAATCCAACAGATCTCTTCTTTGATCTGTATCAATTTTTATTTAGGCTATATTATAGGTTGAAAACTAACCCAGAGGTGAGGGAGTTCAACCAGGTGTCGAAGGCTAAAACATCACTTAAGGAGGTCTATAGAGTAACAAATTACAACTATCAAAATTTTAAATGGGCAAAGAAAAATGGATTCGCTGAGACCATTACCAACGATTCCATTGATGTAGACCCAGACAAACTAGACGATAAAACTAAGAGAGCGTTTGACAGACGCTGTAAATAAGGAGAATATATGATTCGTAAAAAAGATTTAATTGATGCAGTAAGAAGCTTAGACAGGGACTTGTTAAGTGAAAGCATTAAGGTTGCTGCCTTAGAAAGAGAAGTAGAAGTATTGAAGAGAAATATTGCGGCTCTAAAGGAGGTGGTACTTCTAGGAAAAGAAGTTCCAGTAGTTCCTGAGAAGGAAGAGAAGAGACTCAAAAAGGCTATTAAAGAAGTGGCTAAGCCAGCTAAAAATATGAAGAAGGCGGAGAAAGCTTCTAAGCAAACTAGAGATGCTAAAGGCAAATTCGTAAAGAAGAAATAGGTCTTTTGTAGAGTAAAAAAATACCCCCGGTTGGGGGTATTTTTTATCTGGTTAATTAGCAGTATTCGAACTTATAGAATTATGATATTATATAAGTATGAGTATATGCAAAGTAAATGGATGTAGCAAAAAAGCAGTTGGTAGGGGACTCTGCTCAAAACATTATCAAAGATTTATGCACCATGGTTCTACTGAGCCTATGGAGATTCATAATGGTTTGCGAACCAAGTACCCAGATGAGTATAGGAGCTGGTATGCTATGGTGCGTAGATGCACGAAAGAAAACCAACCTGGCTACGAAAAATATGGAGCAGAGGGTATAAAACTGTGCGATAGATGGCAGGGTGGGTATGGCTTCAGAAATTTCTTAGAAGATATGGGAGAGAAACCAAAGCATGGTAATACTGATGGAGGCATGCCTATTTATTCAATAGACAGAATAGATGCGTCCAAAGGATATTATAAAGAAAATTGTAGGTGGTCTACTTGGTATGAGCAGGCAGCCAATAGAATCAACACTTCTAAACATCCAGGTGTTTACAGGCATGTAGGTGGGTTATGGTGTGCACATTGGATGGACCACGGCAAGAAAATCAGTAAATATTATAAGACATTTGAAGAAGCCCTAGAAGCTAGAAGAAAATGGGAGAAAGAAAATCCCCTCATTTAAGAGGGGATTAACTTGACAATTTAGTTAAATTATTTAACAATAACTAAATTCATCGAACTCAATAATGAGACCGAAGACAGGGAAGGTAATGCCAGAACCTACATAAACCGTATCGATCATACCAGCATAAAGCTTGTCACAATCATAAGGTTTGATGTTTAGGTGGTAACCATCTTTCTCGAAGCTATAACCAACACGTGGGTCGAGGATAGCAACATATTGCTTTTCACCATCAGCAGACCATAGTGGATATTGGGTGGTTAGGCCAGCGCCAGAACCAGAACCAGCACCTACGGTCATCCATGGAGAGCGTTCAAGTACAACTACAGGAATGTCAATGCCAAGGATTTCTTTCACACGGTCAACCAAGCGATAGCCTGGGTAGAGCCATTGTTCGAAGGTATTCACACGAGTGTTGCTGAAGTTCAAGTTGTATACAGTTTCAACAGACTTGATAAGTTCAGTAGCGAACTCAGAGGTGATGAATGCTGTTGGGTTAATGTTAGAGAAGCTTTGTTTGAGGTACCAGATTGCTTCAGGAACTACACAACGAGCGTTGGCAGTAACAGTACCTTGATCAGCCCAGTAGTGGGTTGGGTGGGTAGCAGCAAGAGCAACATCAACAGTAGTAGCTGGAGCAGCTACAAGACCGTCGATAATCTTGTTCCAGAGGTCAACCTCACGACCAAACTGGTATGCACGGCGAGACAAAGCATATTGGCGAGTGAAGAACTCGGTGGTCCAGAAAGCTTTGTTCTTGTCACACATACGAACACCATAAGCATACTCGCAGTCAAAGCGGAAGCGAAGCTGTTCGAAGGTTGGCAAGGTGTTGATACAAGGAACTTCACAGTTAAGCACGATGTGGTCGTGGCAAGAATCGCCTTCGTTAGCAGCATACTCGATTTCTTCTTTTTGGAAGAGTGAGAATGGGTTTTGATCCTTGCGGATGTTTACGATAAGTTCCTGACCATACTCGAGGTTACCGAGTAGGAGGGAGGTGTCAATCATTGATTCACCATTGAAGAAGGATTCAGCAGAGCTGAGTTCCATCTTGAGGGTTGGCTCGTCGATGAGTTCACGCTTTACGATTTCACGATATAGTGGGAAGTTAATATCGTAATCGAAAAAGGTCTCAGTGGACGGAGTCGTAGGAGCGGTTACAACTGTTTGGTTGTAGCCAGTGGTAATAGTAGCCATTTAGGTTCCTTTTCCTTATTGTTAAATTTGATTCTGTTTGCCTACCATACTCACGGCGATTGATGGTCGTCTTGGTTAAGGCTGCCAACTAAATCGGCTTCGTCTAGCTAGTGGCTCTATAGGTTATCAAGCTATCGGGCTTGGCTAGTCTTAGTCTACCTAGAGGCTAGGCTTAACCCTAATATACTATATATTTTTACCAAAATAAAAAAATCTCCCCCGGAGGGGAGTTTTATTGATACATATTAGTCGTTCCTAGTTACGATATAAAAAGAATTTAAATTACCAGTAGTATTGCCACCAGTATTCCAACAATAAATTGTAAAGCTAGTGGTAGTCCTGCTGTTTACGGTCATCTCACAGTTTGCATATTCGGCACCACCATCGCTGTAGGTAGTAGTGACAAAATAATTTGTATCTTTTTGTGTAGGTATATTCACTGTGACAGTCTTTCCAGTAGAGGGGGCTACCGTTCCAATATTTACTCTGCCACAGGCAACAATGTGTGGGAATGTCGTGAAATCTATCTTCTGTGATGTCACTGCTCCATCATCTATCTTAGAAGTTGTAACAGCGCCATTATTTATTTTAGATGTAGTTACTGAGCTGTCATTTATCTTGGCAGTGGTAATAGCACTGTTATCGATCATACCAGTAGTGACTGTGCCGAATGAAGCAACCGACTGAGCGATATCTTCCGCAGTTACATACTTTGATATCTCGGTTTCTAATGATTGTCCACCAGAAGTATAGATGGCATCAGCGATAGTCTGTGGATAAACTATATCGCCGTTATCTTCTTTGAGTGTTTTAATATATGTAGCCATTTGCTCTCCTTTTATTCAAAATAATAAATAGTAACAGATATAGCCGTATTTGCTTTAGATGATAACGACACAGGGTCTTTTGCTGTTAAAAACCAGTTCTGGCCATCGCCGCTTCTATACGGTAGTATCAAGATACTATCTGGCGAATTTACTACTACAGATAATATCTTGCGAGTAGTCGGAAATACAGTCACTAGAACACCGTTAGCATTTGTTGTACCAGACACGAGTTGATTACTTAATGTCGAAAAATCTATTTTACCAGCCGTTACTGCACCGTTAGTGATTTTAGTAGACGTTACTGCACCGTCAGCGATTTTAGCAGTAGTGACTGCTCCAGCACTGACATTTGCTAAATCAGCATCTGCTTTATCTGAAAGCTCCTCGCTTAGCGTAGTATTGCTATCTACAAAGACTGCATCTACTGGCGTAATTGGATACGATATCTCATCGTTGTTGTCTTTTAGGGTGACTATATGAGCCATTATTATTTCTCCTTATATATAAGTTTAGCACGACCATTCTCTGAGGCGTATAATTTCATGATTGATTTAGATTGATTATTCAGAGAACCGTATAGTTCGTTTATTTTGGTTGCACCGCCAACACTAAGAACGGTTAGGGGCATATCGCCTGATGTCCCTAGATGGCTTTGATCTATCGTAATCCCCCATTTAGTCAAAAATTGTGACCTAGGATCTATATCGTATGGTGTTCCTCTATCTGAAATCACTGTACTATCAGATAAAGTAATCTCCATCGTCCACCCAGAGTTATATCTTCTGAGATTGGCTGAAACTGGAAGGTTGTCTGGCGTTATCCCACTAGATATAATTCCGCTGAGAGCAGTGCTAAATGTAGTCCAGTCAACGCTCGCTACCTGAATATTCTCTGGTATGGTTCCAGTTACGCTTATTACTGAAAATGTTGAACCATAGAACTTAGGTTTTAATAAAGTGAAGTTAATACTGCCACTATAAGTAGATCCAGCTAAAGTTCTGACCCTGAAGAGTATCGTGTAGTTTTTGTACGGATTAAGATATGAAACAGTAAACGTGCCTGTAGTAGCAGAGCTAGAAGATATGGTTGCACCTGTAGTCCAGTTCGCTTCATTATCCAAGCTATACTCTATGAATTTGTCATAATACCCACCATCAGCTATAGTAGTATATGTTACTGTAATAGAGTTGCTAGTATTGCTAGAGATAATACATTCGGCTGGGGCAGCAGGAGCTACGACATACGGACCGTTATAATAATAGTCTCCTGCAGAGTTAACTGCATATATGCCAGAATAATATAGCTGGTTAGGAACTATAGTGACACCACCACCACCAGCTATTGAGTTCGATTGATTAAGAACTGCTGAGCTATTATTAGTAAAAGTGACGTGTTGATATGCTAAACCACCACCAGTGTTTGGTGTAAGCAAAATCCTGAATTGAGATGTAGTCAATGTAGTAGACGTACTAACGCTTACGTTATCAGCATAGAATTCTATAAGCCCATTATCTAGGTTGTAAGCAGAGCTCAGTCCATCGATATGTCCATCAGATGGTGCTGTCCCACCAGCTGGCCATGATACAGAGAACGTAGTTGACGCTGATCCTCCTAGCGGACCAGTTTCAGCGTTATTCCATACTTGAAACACTGCAGTATAAGTTCTAGAGCCAGCGCTAGCATCCGTAAAAGAGAAGCTGAAATTAGCAGACCATGATCCGCCTGAGGTTTGATATGGTTTAACTTTTGTCCAGCTAGTTTGTCCGTCTACGTAAGCATAGATTGCGTTATAGTTATAAGAACCACTCTGGCTGACCGAAAATGTACCTGAAACAGTAATAGTGTTCCCGGATCGAGAAGCAGAACCAGACGCACAGATCTGTGTGTTGATGTTCAGATACATGTTTGTAGTGTTTGTACAGGACATCTAGTTCTCCTTATGAACTCTTAGTGTATTCTGCGATTATGTAAGCGGTACCACCAATACCTTCAGTATCCCTAAACTGAAGACTATTGCTTGAGTTTATATATGTGAGAAGTGTTGAGCGAGGACAATCTGTCCAGACATTATCTGTACGGTGGTATGAGCCACTCAGTTTTACCAACGAAGCCATACCAGTAATCGTAGCAACTGTTTGCCAGCTGGTGCTTGCAGATATAGTCTTCTGAAATACTCTGCGGTAAACTGGCTTTCCATCAATCCATGTAGCGCCAGTCTTAGTCTCAGTGGTAGAATAATTCATATTGCTTGGATCATCACCGTAAACCGCTATAAAGTTATTGGCAGCAAGAGGCGAGCCTTCTCCCGGGTCAGTATCAACCATAGTGATAACAGGCACTACTCCAGTCGCAATGTCAGTAGCTTGAATAGTCCCGTCAACAATCATAGCACTTGTAATCGTACTAGCTGGTGTGCTTGCAGGAGCAGCATCGTCTCCCCAGATATATCCTTCTGCAGAGATAACGTTGTTAGTAATATCGATATGATCTCCAGCAGTATATGAACCACCACCACTCTGTGCAACCCAAGTACCTGCACCAGATAATACCTTATCTTGGTCGCCCGCCGCAGGTGCTGGAACTAGCCCAGCAGTACCAGCCGTAGAGCTAGTTGCGCCAGTCATAGGTGAGTATGTGGTATCGGTTGCAGAAATTGTATTGTTGTTAATCTGAATATTGGATCCAGCAGTAAGTGTATTCTGTTTCCCAGCTAAATCTGAGGACGTAGCGTATTTCTTCCATGCGCTATATGAGAAATTGCCTGCAGTGCCATTAGAATGAACTTCTTGAAACCATTTATCGCCATTTAATGTCGTAATGATACGGACTCTATATACCCATGATGATGTGGTCTCATTGTCATAATTTGCATCTATAGGTGCCTCTACATCCATATGGAAAGCAACGGTAACTGGACAGTTCACGAAAGTAGCTGCTGTAGCACTTTGAGATGTGTAATATCTTCCGATCTTCAGAAATGGAGTAGTGTTTAAGTCGGAACTAGCCGCAATAGTAGTTCCATAACAGAGCAACTTTTCGCTAAATCTAGTTATTATCTTATTTTGTACTGCATTGGTAGAGCTTAAAGATAAAGTACTGTCTATTGTAGGCTTATCCAATAGATCACTATAACTACCAGTAGTAGCTACAGTTGCCAAATCTGAAAGCTCTGCTACGACTGTATCATCAATAGAGATCTCGTTATTAGTAATGTCAATACCATTGCCTGCAGTGTAAGTAGAGCCATCAGCATCAAGAACCCCTGTTAATGGGTCTATGGTTAAGTTGTTTCCTATCTTGATACCACCTAGTGTAGAACTAGAGGCGATAGGAAGGGAGTATTGCGAAACTGTAGTCCAAAGACCATTACCAGAGAGAAACTTGGTATCATCACCAGCAGCTGGGGCTGGGACGAGGCCAGCTGTGCCTGCTAATGAGCTAGTTGCCCCAGTAAAATCACTGTATGTTGTATCAGTCAATGATATGGTGGTATCAGAACTTTGGTTAGCTGTAAACTCATCGATAGTTGTACCATTTTGCTTGATAGTAAGCTTACCATTATAAACTGTAGGTATGGTAGGAGTTCCAATTAAATCTGAATAAAGCCCTGACGTTGCTACAGAAGCCAAAGAAGAAGCATCGGCTTTTGCTCTAATTTTCTGAGCTAAATCTTTAACTTGGTAGCCTGTCAGCTCATATGAAGTATTGTCATCTATTGCCATAATCCTCCTTAGGCTGTCCTCTTATAATAATAAACTGTGTCGGTTCCGATTGTATCTGAACCAACTGCGGCCCAGGTACCGCCAATAGCAGTGTCTACATCAGAAGCAGCAGTATGACTAGTAGACGAGAATACTGAACCGACAGGGTATACTTTATTTAAAGAAAAAGTTGGCTCTTTAAAACTACCATCGCCTGATAAGAATTTGACATCATCACCAGCTTGCGGAACAGGAACTAGTCCCTTAGAGCCCGGCAACGCAGAGGTAGCACCGACAAAGATATTGTCGGCTGCCTTTGCTTTGATTTTATTTGCTAGATCCTTGACCTGTGCTCCAGTGAGTTCATAGCTGGCGTTGTCATCTATTGCCATAAGGCACTCCAATCATTAGAACTTATGTTATTCGGATCTGCAGAGATTTCATTTTGTGCTGAAATTGCAATGCCATCGCCAGCAGTATAAGTGGTATCAGTTGCAGAGATAGTTCCATTTGAAATTGAGATATTAGAACCGGCAGTTAATTTTTCCTGAACTACTGTATTATCTATCGCGATAGTATTGTTAGTAATATCGATACCAGTGCCAGCGGTATATGTAGTTCCAGGAGGAGTAGCCCAGGTACCATCAGCTTTCAAGAATTCGCCATCGTCAGTAGTAGCAGGGGCAGGAACCAAACCTGCTGTACCAGCAGTCTGTCCATCAGTACCAACGAAGTCAGAGTAGGTTGTGTCAGTAGCAGAAATAGTAGTGCCGTTAATCTGGATATTTGAACCTGCTGTGAGCTTTTTCTGGACATAGGTATCATCTACACTAATCTCGTCATTGGTAATATCGATACCATCACCAGCAGTATAATTTACTCCAGGCACATCTTGCCAAGTACCGTCACCTGATAGAAACTTACCTTCGTCTCCTGCCAATGGTCCAGGAACAAGACCTTGCACACCGTCAGTAGAGGCAGTAGCACCAGTAAAGTGAGTGTAGGTTGTATCTACTGCGCTGATTTCGTTATTAGCATCAATGGTGATGTTAGCACCTGCAGTGAGAGTATTTTGCTTAGCAGCAAGCATCGTATCGATTTCACTCTCAGTATAATATGGGCCTTCAGAACCTACATAAGAGAAGGTATCTGTTGCTGTACTCCAGCGATAATAGGCAGTCTCATTGCTGTGTGTTTCATCTTGAAGGACTTTAATAATATCGTTGTCGTGTAGTTTAGAGGTATCATACTGTTGAAGTTCAGCATAAGTACCAACAATGTCTACAACGTCTGAAGACATTTCAATGAGTTCGATTTCATCCCAGATTTTCACGTCTTCATCTTGAAGGTCTTTAATTTGCTTCTTAATTAAAGTAAGGTCGCCAGTAAGTTTTGTTGGGATACCATCTGAAGAATAAAGGTAAGCCTGTTCATTTGCTTCATAGTAGAGAATAACGTTACAGTATCTACCTACTCTAGGTGGGTTAGTGGTATCGTCACCCATAGAAGCAGGAACAGTTACCTTCCTAAACATAGAAAGTTCTTTAGGGTTCAAAATCTCTACCGTTGCTTTGGTAAAGTTTTTATTCTCACAGACGTTTTTCTTTTCTCCACAAGATTCGCAAGCCATATTATTCCTCCACTATTTCTTCAAATTGTCCAGCAAAGTATTTCTTGCCACTCTTGTCGAAGTAGAATACGTTAATCACATTCTTGTTGATATCACTGTCGAAGAACTTTACATACAAGAACTGGCCCTTGAGTTCGAAGCTATTAATAAATTCTTCCCATTGCTCAGCAGTTTGTACATTTGCTGGTAATTCTACTTCTACTGGACCAGCCCAGATAATAATTGGACGATGTTTGTCATCGATGTAGAAGGTAGTGTTGATATCTACGACGTGCACGAAGCAGTCTGCAAGGTTCTTAATACCATCAGTAGTCTCTACTGTTACAGAAGCGATTACTGCATTATATGGACATTCAGGGTTTTTATTCCTGATGCATCCTTTAACATTGAGGCGGTATTCACCTAAACCAAAATTGCACGAGCAAGTCTTAACTTCGCCTTTTGGAAAAGGTCTGCCGCACTTCTCGCACTGTTCATAATAATTTTTCTTATCCATATCTATATTATACAAAGAGTATATTTAAAAATAAAAAAATGGTTGTTATAATAAAGGCATGGATACTAGCAAGCTAGATATAGTTTACTTCGTAAAGAACTCACAGACCAATAATGAACTTAGATATTCAATACGCTCCGTAGTAAATAATATGCCATACAAACGTATCTGGATAATCGGTGGCTGTCCTTATGGCATAGTACCAGATGTACACATAAGAGCTGAGCAAAATGGATCTAGCAAATGGGATAACGTCCACGAGATGTACAGATTAGCTTGCGATAACAAAGACCTTACAGATAATTTCATTATGTTTAACGACGACTTTTATGTAATGAAACCAATATCCAAGATAGAGCCACTTTATAGATGCTCTCTAGATGAGCATATATCTACATTAGAATCTAAGTTCAACAAAATAAATGGATATACAAAATTACTCAGGGCATGCAATGAAGAGCTTAAGGAGCTAGGCAAAACGCAATTATCTTACGAACTCCATATCCCATTTATCTTCAATAAAAAGAAGCTACACGATTTGCTTAATAAATTCCCACATCAGCATTGCACTAGGACTCTGTATGGCAATCTATACAATATAGGCGGTAAGCAGGCAGAAGATGTTAAGGTCTTCTCATCCAAGCCAGACTTCGATTACAAAAACACTTCCCTCCTCTCTAGTGATGATGGAATAGATAATATTAACAATGATATATGGCGGTATATCAAATTAAAGTTTAATAAAAAAAGTAAATACGAGATATAATTAAAGAAGGTCTGGGTTAGACAGACCTGTATTACCTTACACCAAAAAGTCCCCAATGACGGGGATTTTTTGGCTTCTGTTTAGAAACAATCAATTGATTGTAGATTGATTATACTTCTTCACGGTCATCTTTGCAATTAGATAAAAACTCTTTTTCCCATTTTCTTCTTTGAATTATAGCTTCTTCTTTTGTCGGAAGGCTTTTAGTTAATCTTTTATCACCTATCTTAATATTCGCTTCCCATCTGTCCTTATTTTTTATATAATGAACGCCTGCTATCCTACCCTGCATCGGACCAGTATTAGCACGTTGCTCATATATTGTTGCCCATCTACAGTTATCTGGCTCATAATTTCCTTTTACGTTTATCCTATCCAGAGTAGTTCCATCGGGTCTTTTCCCCATATCGTCAAGAAAGTTTACAAATCCATTTTTTCCAAGCCATCTATCACAAACTTTTATACCCTTTCCACCATATCTTGGATAACACTTCATGCTTTTACAAAGGCATCTATTTTTCATTGAGCGGTATGAATTCCACTCGCTAGGATTATTTTTACACAATCCATATGGAGTAGTATGAACATAAGGCGTTCCATATCTTTTGTTGTGTAGATAATGTTTGTCGCACATTCCTTTAGATGTGGCTATTCTTGAACATCCGTCTATTTTACATAGCTTCACGGTCACTCCTGCAAACAATGCAGTCTGAAAGGTCTTGGCCGAGTGCCTCTCCCCATATTTCATCTACGAAGTCGTCGATCTCCTTGAGTTCAATAGTATCGCCTTCACAGACCTCATATGCAATCTGTCGTAGGCACGCAGCTGATTTACAGAGGCACCAGTCAGTATCCTTTAGTTCACCAAAATGCTTCCTCATATAATCCCTTCTCAACTCCTGTGCTCTCTTTGCTAGTATAAGATATCTGTTAGATTCACTATCATCTTCTTCTTTCCAGGCGGAGGCAGCGGCCCTAAGGGCGTGGCGGCGTGCGTGTTCAAGCTCGGCGACTAATGCAATCTTGTCTGACGCACCAGCTTTTGCATGATCAAAGTTTTTTTCTGATTTTGATTCATTGTCTGTCATAATTAAATTATAACATAAAGGAGAAAAACGTATGTCCATTGGCATAATCCCAGATGAAGAAATGTTCAATGACAACATTGGACCTGGGGAAGATAAACCAGAGGATGCTCTTTCTATGGAGCAAGAAGAAAAGGAGGCTAAGTAATGGCAGTATCACCTCTAGCAACTGAGAATTATCCAGCATACCCTGGTAATTACAGCGGCCCAGAATATCGTGCCAAGATTAGTGAGATTACGGTTCACCACATGGCAGGAGTATTGTCTGCAGCACAATGTGGTGCTATTTTTCAACGCCCAGGGCGTGATGGGTCTTCTCACTATGGAATTGGCGTAAATGGCGAAATCGCCTCTTATGTAGATGAGTCATGCGTAGCTTGGACAAACTCCAACTGGGGTTCTAACTGTCGTGCAGTTACCATCGAAGACTCTAATAGCTCTACTGGCGGTGATTGGCCAGTATCTGATGCTACATATCAATCGCTTATCAAACTCGTAGCAGATATTGCTAAGCGCAATGGCCTGGGTAAACTTGTGCCTGGTCAGAACCTTACTTGGCACTCTATGTATGCAGCGACAACCTGTCCTGGCGACTACCTAAGGGCTCGTATGCAGAACATCGCTGATGAGGCGAATAAGATTAATGGTCAGCCCGAACCACAGCCAGTTCCACCAGCCCCTACGCCTAGCGAGTTCGCTGTCGGAGACAAAGTTGTTCCTAAAACCTATGTGGACTATTATGGAACGCCGCTCCTCAAAACTCGTGATTACTATTTTATCAGCTCTATTTCCGGCAATCGTGCTGTGCTTTCTGCTGATTCTGTTAATGGAGTCATTTACGCAGCCATGAATACGAACAACATTACAAAGGTTGGTGGTGGTCCAGCACCTACACCAAGTGGCGATATCAAAGTAGGCGACAGAGTAACCCTTAAGAGTTGGGTAGATTACTATGGTACTCCACTTTTGAAGACTCGTGATTACTACTATGTGAGCGAAATCAATGGTGACCGTGTTGTCCTTACAGCTGATTCAGTCAATGGCACTGTTTATGCTGCGGTAAAGAAGAACAATCTAACAAAGGTTTAGAATGGACAATTTTCTAGAAAATCTCAGGTCTGCTGTCGGGACAATCCAAGATGCGGCGAGAGAAGTTGCCGACAAAGAAGCTCCTCGTATAAAGGAAGAGAGAGCCATACGTGGTACTAAGTTTGTATTCCCTACAGAAGAAAGGAACATCGCAGCCGAAAGAAGTACCCGTTATGATCTTCCTGACGTTAATGCTATGTTGACTATTGATATAGCAGAAAACTACGATGATTTAGTGAACGTTATTAAACAATATGAAAAAGCGATTAGTCCAAAAGACAAGCTTCGTGTATTGGACGAGTCTAGAAAGAAGTTTAAGAACACTAAGGGCATAAATACCTGGTTTGACAGTTTTAGAAGTTATACCGCAGCAGCAGACAAAGGTATGTATGGCATAACAGATGAGGCTCTCAAGGACATTGCAGAGGAGCAGCATCAATGGACATATGATGCATACAACAAATATTTCGGAGAGAAAAATTTAGTATGAAAATTGCTTGGAAAGATTTACCAAAGCCTAGAGGGTTCTTCACTAGAAGAAGCACTCTTATGGTGACATTAGATACCAAAAAGGCTGTGCAATCGTACTGTTCAAACACGAAGATCAACGTGGTGCAGTACACCGTATTCAATGACTCTGTTTATTTCAGGACTGGCTCTGCTAAAGAGCATGGCCTTAACTGGGCAATTAAGGCCGATTCATTTGATTTGCCCGATGGATATTTAGCCTCGCTCGCACCTGATAATTCTCCAGCGAAGAAGGTCGCCTCTTCCACGCCTTCCTCACTTAAGTTAAAAAAACAAAAAGCTGTCCAAAAGGCGACACCTTCTAAGAACGAGGAGAAGGTGTCTCCACACAAAATCAATCTAATAAAGAGATTCCTTAATCATCTCAAGAAGGAGAAACAATGATAGATATTCTTGGTCTAGATGCAATGACTGCTGCCATCCTTACTGGTCTCTGTATGGGTGTAGTAGAGTTAATCAAGCGTTTATTTGACAAAGATTGGAAAGCCTCTGTAACAATCGTAGCCTGTGCCTTAGTAGGTGGCTTAGCTGGTATGGCTATGGGAATTAATATTCTACAGGGTATCGTCTTTGGTCTGGCTGCCACTGGTTACATTACTTTGGTACAAAATATTGGCAAAAAATCCGCTTAGTGATATACTAGAATCAGTTAGGGACTGCGGCCCCTAAAGCTCTTCATTGAACATTTCAATCGAAACAATCACCCCAGTCTTAGGCATAGCAATGGAAAATAGATTTTCGTAATCCTCATTTATGAATAATTCCTTTCATGATCATAGTCTTTGGTTTATGACCACCAATGATAATGCGGGGTGATTTTTCGTGGTATAATTTCATCTGAAAGGGGGTGTACATTATGCAAACCAAAATGAGTATTTCCATAGTTGTAAAGAACTGCACAGGCAGTAAAGAACTTTATGAAGATCTAAAGCCATACAAGCTTAATATCATAGATATTGGTGGCAGAGCATTGGTGCATGCTACCATAGATATCAGAGAACCAGATGTAGAGGATATCATAAGAATATGCAAAAAATATGGAGACTGTGAAATCGAAACTCGTTTGGTCAACAAAAAGGACTCCGTTTAGGAGTCCTATTTTTATGTGGCATTTAATGTATTTATTGCATCTTGGATATCTTTAATAGAATTCTGGTAATTCAAGATATTCTTCCTCAGCGCATCCAATCCAGTCTGATAGGTAGTATGAAGTTTAGTCTGAGCAGGCGTATATGTGCCCATATCATACTGGATCTTAGACCTTTCTGGGAAATTAGAATACATCATGCCAGCTTTATTGGCTCCAGACATTATGGAAGTTTGAGCGTTTCGTCTTTGCTGGTCAAGGCTCTGAAGAGCAGACTCATACTGCCTGCTAAGGCTATTTCTATAATTCTGGTAGAAATCTCTTATTTGATCTTCAGTATACATAATTTAATTATACCCCATTATTCTTTACCTAACTTTTTTTGGTTATACCAACTGTTAGAATTTGCAGCATGCAGTATCAGTGGAGGATCGCCCTGTCCACCTGTATCACCGTTAATAGTCCTACATTCGTGCCACGTCACATTATTGACATTAGACAGAATATGACATGCCCCATTTATCCTGTTATGGCTCTTCCATACACCTGTATTTGTGTCTAATGATGTGCCAGGCCTGTAATCAAGGTCAAACCATGAAGCCCAGACTTGATGTTGTAGCCAAGTGTATGAAGTACTGTTGTCAGCACCAGAGGTTACCCAGGTCAACAATGGGATGTTACCACCTCCAGAAATATCAACTGTAAATGTGGTGTTGATAGAGAAGCTTTGATATGCAGAGCCATCATAGGCATTTAATACTATACCCGATGGTTTAGAATACAGAGTAGAGCGGTTTTTATTATTATTCGGGTCACTGATCCACGTATCACCACGGAACTCTATAAGGATACCATCTCTAACGCTTTGAGGAGCATTAGTTGCAAAAGGCAATGCTGCTTGATAGTAAGACTGACCTGGCGTAAATGGGTAGTTCCATGGATCGACATCGCCTTTAGAAAGTGCAGCAAAGTCAGATGCAGCGAATGAGTTTCTAGAGTTATTAGGGTTGTTTTGAACCCCATAAGAACCGACCATTCTGATTGTGGCCGTAGTGCCTACGATATTTTCTACGCTAATGTTAACATTTAAGTTGAAGACATATTTTATCGGAGTAGAGCCACCTGCGTTCCAGCTTACAGATCGATTTACATTAAAAGCCATCCACGCCTCCTATTCTACATTAGGGTATTCGTCTACTGCTGGGTCAAGTTGTGTTCTCTCTTGGTCAACCACTGGAGCAAGGTTTGCAATACCACGAGTAGGTTTAACGATGACCTGAAGCGCATTCAAGCGGCTTGCTGTATACACCATCTTATCAATTTGACCAGCTTCATTTTCTGGGACAATTTGACCATCAAGAGCGTTAGTCAAATACTGATCTGGATGTGGTGCTCCACGTAGACGGAACTCATGGTGTAGATATACTTCCTTGCCTTTAGGAGCGATGAACTGGAATGAGCCACGCATAGAAACGGTGCCCCAAGGAATATAAGGAGAAGTATTGATTACAGTACTTTGATCCTGCAAGATAGAAGAAAACATAGACACGTTAATTGAAGAATCTTCCACAACTGGAACGATAAGGGAACGGAAGTTTGTATTAGGCGATGCAGTAGAATGTGCGACTTGAATACCATAGTTGACAGTAATCTCAAGATCATATTTACCAAACCATTGCGAAGCATTCTGGGCCAAGTACAAGTTAATCGTATCATTGTAGATACCGTAATACCATGGGAAGTCAGGGTCATCAGGCACAGAGTCACGAATATAGTTAATTGTGGTAGAGCCTTCTGGCATTACAGGGAGACGGCACTCCTTGATACAACCACAGTCATCTTTGATGAGCACACGATAATATCCATCATCATCAAGTTCCATCTCGCATTCGCCAGCATCTGGAATATGGTAAGCCTTCCACATAGCATTCTTAGGCTTACATCCATCGCCACACGTGCCACAATATGGATTGAACACTAATAAGTCACAGCTATCAGCGTTTGCAGTGTCGGTGTCTCTCAAATCTTCTAGCTTAATCAATGCGCCAATTTGGTCTCCGCCAATAATATCTGTGTGTCTCTCTGCGTTATAGATGAGAGTCCTGTCAGAGTAGTTGGTAGAGAGTTTAGTATCTGTTTCATTTAATTTCGGGATTTTGACCTTAGTCATAGCACCACAGATAGTAACATTCCAAATGCTAGGATCATATGGATTTGCCTGAATGTCAAAATCGCATTTATATCTAGCTGGCTTGCAACCACAAGAGCATGGGTCGTGTCCACAGCTATTACAATTATTACAAAACTCGTTCATACCTTAATTATACAAAGATATAAGGCAAAACAGAAAAAATATAATTTTACCATTTTCAAGTATAATATAGGTATGAACGAATCATTTGTAGATTTTAACGAGCCATTTAGCTATCCGTTGCAATGGCTTTTTGAAAGCGAGAACGCTAGATGGGCTTACCAACGATGGATTTGGCGTTCCTCTCTTGCTAAACAGGGTAAGCCTTGTCGTAACACATACCAAGAAGAATTGAAATCAAACCTAGCAAAAACTGGGTTAGATATGCAAAACAAGTATAAAGAACACTGCAAACAAGTCCCAGAAGGACGGTCTTTTGCACTTCGTAAAGCAGTAGATAACATCGCTGCACAGATGGCTGGAGGTGTAGATACATATAATTATCACATCAATGATCCATATATGATCATTGAGCCTGATACGGAAGATTTACTCTCTGCTAAATGTGAACAAGATTATATTGAAAACCACTTGCAACTACTTGCTCCAGTATTCTCTGATGATATTATGTGGTTTGGTATGGCCGCAGCACTCGTAAAATATGACCCCGTAACAGATAAAAACAAAGTCATGCGAATTCATCCAAAGAACATCTGGTTTGATACTAGATACTCATCTACTGGAGAAGAAAGATTCCGTGGCTACTCTACAATGATTTCTTGGAAGAAACTCAAAAAGATCATCGAAGGAGATGGAGACAAAGTAAACTTAGATATTAAAGCGCCTGATACTCCTATATATACAGAGGTCGGAGAAGGTAAGGATAAAAAGACTATCCTAAATAAAACTGCTAAGTTCTCTGGTCGCAAGATCCGATCTCTTAATGGTTTGGACATCTATGTAGATAGCATGAATAAACTAGCTACTTCTACATCCCTAATCCAAGGCATCACAGAATGGAACGAATACGACCACGATTTGCGCCAATGCTACAATCTAGGTTGGTATCAAAGCTATGCTACTGATCCAGAGAAGAGAACAAAGAATGGATATAATGGCGATGACGTAGAGCTCACAGTAATTTATGATCTCTGCAAGAAAATTGAGTACAAGATTATCAACCGTCGTTATGTCGTGTCTGCTAACGAAACAGCCTTTAAGCGTAAAATCCAATTTACTTGGTTGGATCCACGCACTGGTATGGAACAAAGCAGACTGGATGATTTCTGCCTAGATTGTCCTCTTAAATTCGCATTCGAAACAGTCAACAATATGGACACAGCACCACATCCATGGAGTACGGTCTTCTCTCTCCTAGACAGCCATGACGAACTTTGTGGCTGGAGAGCAAGGCGTGAACACGTATCTAAGATTCTCTCTGTACTTCGTATTGATTCCAATGGTGCTGACGCAGAAAGCCTACGTGGTATGCTTAATATCATGGGCGGCATCTTTGATGACCTACAAGGCGATGTCTCGTCTATTGTGTTTAATTACAACTACGATCCAATCGATTCAGAGATTGCTCATCTAGAAAACCAAATCCAACAGGTTCTCCACGCTTACGACCAATTCGATGCACTTCAGGCTATGGGTGACCGTGCATCTGCAGCAGAGTCTGGTATGGCTGTGTATGCAGTAGCACAAGGTTTGGCAGTACACCAAAACGCTTTGATGTCCCTCTTTGCAGATATCGCACGTCAATGTATTGCTAACCGTGTAGCGTATTCGTCTCGCATGGAGTTCCCAGTAATTAATAATGGTAACTATCGTGCAATTACGATCCAACAAATGGCCCTTAATGCTGTTATCGATGTTAAATCTAAGATGGCAAGCAAGATTGAACAGAGACAAAGCTCTGCTAACGCACTTGCTATTCTTGGCTCTATGGGTAAAGGACTAAGTATTAGCAACGAAGGTGCTGCATATTTGATGCAGAAAGCATTATTCGATTTGATGCCTCGTAAGATGGCTGAATCATTCGTAAAAGAAGCTGGCCCAAGCCCAGAAGAGATGGCATTGGCACAACAGCAAGCTCAAAATGATGCAATGGCACTTCAGCAGAACCAACAAATGTATCAAGCAAATCCACTTCCTTATGAAGTAGACCAAGCAATGAAGAGTTATTCTCCAGATGAAATCGACACAGCGATTCGTGAATTAGGTGGAGATGATACAGACGCTAGAAGGCAAGGAGAGATTGAGTCAAGCGATTTAGATCTAATCAATATGGAATCACAGCCTGGAGCAATGGCATTAGAAGATACTGGAACTATGACGTCTGATCTAGGATCGATGTTGGCTAATCCAAATTCAATGATATAATAAAAAAAATACCCCCTCTTTACGTGCCTTTCAGGGGGTATTTTTAATGTATTAGATATACTGGTGCGGCTGATTTTCTACCAATACTGATAATAAGTTAGCCTGATTTCTGAACGTCTTAGTTTTTACACGCACCTGCACTGACTCAGCCTGCATACGTAGGTTAGTAATACTCATACGATACACAGAATCTCTCTCAAACACATCTTCGATAGGGAATGGGGTCTCCACAGGTTCCTCGTCCACTAGAGTGTCCCAGCATGGTTGTCTATAAGTATTGTCTAAGCCACGATGTTGGTCTAGAAACTGTTTATCAGTTACAATAGAAATCCACCACCATCTGTTAGCATTAGCAAGTACTTTAACGTGGACTCTCTTGACAATGATGTCAGCAGCGTTGCCAGGTAAGGAGAGGTATTTCGTATCTCTTCGGAATACAATTGGGCTATCAAACCTTCTCCATGTGTCCTCGGCATAAAGTTCCATCACTGCTGGATAATCAGGATGAATGCCTACTAAGTCTTCTGTCTCATCAAATCTTACATCGCAGAATGGGACATCAACGTCCTGGAAGTATGGGTACTGTTGATAGTTCATCTGTTGATCCCAGATAATACACTTGGCCTTACCATCTAACTTATCTGTGTAGTTGAAGTAAAGCTTGTTAGAGAATCCCCAAATCTTGCGAGGCTTAGTCATATCCACACGGTCATAGTGGCTATCAATAGTGGTTGGAAGATTATTCCAAAGGCTACCAGTAAACCTACGGATGCCCTCTTTCTCATCAAATGAATAGAGGATACCTTTGTAGTTACAGATATCACCTTGGCTTTGTACGCCTGCCGAGTCAGTGAACATCGACACTTGAGATGGAATGTCATCTTCAAGACCAGTAGAGCTCTTAGATCCATAAGTCTGATAAATAGAGAATCCATTCTTAAGCGAAATCATAATCTGGTCATTAGCGATTTCAGTAAGCGCAGTAATAGGATTAAGAGAAGTATCATATGGGCTACGGTTAGGAGCATAGAACCTATAAGGGAAATTCACGTAGCTTGGGCCTTCTGGTTCGATTGCAGATACCTGGACTAGGTTTGGATCGTGCCTAAATCCAGATAGGTATAACCTGTTATTATGGAACATAATCAAAGATGCTGCGATAACTGGGCGAGCATCTACAAACTGGATACTCTCGATATTCTTCGTACCACCTTGGGTTACTGTGTAAAGCACAGTAATAGTAGAGCCTTCACTTGGGCTACCACCGATAAGCGATATGCCATAGGTAGACAATGTGACAGGAGAGCCGTTGTATTCCCATTGGTTATTATGGTACTCGAACACATACGTACCAGATGTGCTACCAAGCGGTGAACTATACCAAGTATCTTCGTCAATTTGAGCCTGTACGTTATCAGCAGAACCTGAGCTAAATGCAGTAGATACCCACTCACCAATTTTGAATCTCTGAAGAGGAGAATATCCATCAACATAATATACCCAAGTAACCTTGTCTGTATCTGTGACCTGTGCGATGTTGAGTTGTTCTATGCGTCCATCTACTTTGATATTAAGCGGAGCGTCGTTTGTTCCTCTCACAAACTTATTCATTTCCTTATCATAGACTAACACCTCTGCTACACCATTCTGCTTTATACAGAAGATATCATAGCGATAACCACGTAGAGAAACAGTAGCACCAGTTTTGATATTGTCAATCCTGTCAGTAGGCACAGACTCCCAATTATTATAGAGAAGACCAATAAGAGGCCTAGAAGGATAACGGTTGTAATCATAATTTTCTTTTACTACCTCACTCTTATTTTGAAGCTTATATTCGCAAGCCCAGTGATTACCTTTACCTGTAGCAGCAATCTCAATCTTCTTTCCGCTATTAAACGGATTATTGTCTCTCTTCTCTGGGTCTAGTTCTATTTCGTCCCAGATCTCCATACGTACATATAACTTTTTTCTAGGGTTAGCGATGGCAGAGATTGGCGTGATCGCATACAATTCACGGTGTTCAAACCTGTCTTCGGATACATCACATAGGTCTACTGATGTTTCATATACTGGAACACCATTTTCCTTCGTAGAGATATAAATGGAAAGAATGCCAGTGCAACCATCTGTGTTACGCAAAGTGATGGTATTGCCAACTACCTTGCCATTATACGGCATCTCAAATTTGATTTGTTTGCCCTGCCATAGCTCAATATAATCTTGAATATCTTCTTCTGCGAAATCGCCAGACTTATCTGTGTAGATGTCAGTCAACTTCTTAATACCCTGCACGGACGCAGAGTTGCCACGCTGAGTAGTTAGATTATCAGAGTTGTAACGTCCGTTGATATAATATGGAGAAGAATAAGGAGATGAGTTCAAGTCATCAGAGGTGGTATCTAGGCCATAGTTAGCCTGAATAGAGAACCCATCATGGATACGACGTGAAGTTCTACCCTGAGTTTCTGTCTGCGCATATGAACCAGGGTATTGTTTATTGTTAGCATAGTAAGAAGGGACACGCCCTTGTGGTCTAACAGAGTTTTGCCATCTTAAAGCCATATTATGCCTCCCCGAGGACTCTTATTTCTTCTACACCCCACCTTCTATGAAGAGCTTGAATAGCCTCGACTACTTTCTTGTTATCTAGGTAGCTCGTAATATCAGCAGCAAATGCATAGTCATCAGCTTCGTGTAGCCAGTAAGTTCTAAGAACGTCTAAAATTAGGTTCTCAGCGATTGCGGAGATTTCAATCTTGTCATCCATGCTTTTAACTGGTTTAGGAAAGCCATAGGCAATATAATCAATGATAATTGGCACATCAGATGGCCTATCTAAAATTAGCCATACATTATCGTTCTCTGTTTCTATGGTGTATTCGCATGGCCTGCCAGCCTGTTTAAGGTTGATGATACCATTCTTCTTATAAAAGTCGATAACATTTCTCTCGCAAAGAGGGAGTTTACAGATGTCACCACCTGTAGATGTGTAGAACTCTAACATAGGAATATCCAAAAGTCTGCGGAAGCTTCCGTTGAGATTCCACTTATAATGTTCTTTGGCGTCCAAAGTCGGCGTCTTATGAACGGTAAATAGCTTCTCTAGTTTTGGAACCAGAGGCAAATCATTTAAAGCCCAGTTGATGCCATTGATGATAAAATCATCAGGCACGTCCATAGTGCTATCGCCGAGCATCATTCTGAACTTATCTGAGAATTCACGTACTGTATATATCACTTTTTTCTCCTTGTTTTCCTTTTCCAAGGTGTTTCTAAAGCCCTTTTGGGCGTCCATTTATTCTTCATAATTCTATTATAAAGTAAAAAAGGCGGAAAAGATTTTATTCTTGACCATTCCGACAAAGTATGCATTTCTCCGCAGTATTCTATAATGACATTATTTCTAGTGTTGTTAGACTGTTCTTCTCTAGTAGCCCATCTGCAATTATCCGGAGAATAGCTCTTATTATTGTCAATTCTATCTAAAGAACATCCCTCTGGACGTTTCCCCATGTCATTTAAAAAATTCATAAACCCTTCTGGGCCAAGCCATCTACCACAAACTTTTATCCCCCTTCCGCCATAGTCTTTATACTGTGTATATTTTTCGTTATAGCATCTTTGCTTCATCATTGTCCAAGAATTCCACTCTTTTCTATTGTTTTTACACATCCCGTCAGAAGCTCTAGAAACGAATTCGAGATTGCCATGTCTACGCAATCTAGAATAATGGGCGCCACAATATCCACAACAATATTTAGGTCTATTGCACCCATCTACTTTACAAGTTTGCATATTTTTTATCCTACCTCGTCCACGCTTTAACTCTAGGTAGGATAGGTAGGCGTGGACGCACTACCTATGCCTTTTTTATTATAACACGTTTTATTATATCTTTTTTATCTCACTTAATGATTTTTTTGTTTTAGGTGTAATAGTAGATATAATTAAAGCATGAATGACTGCAGTTGTAATAAACCTTGCGTAAGTTGTAAGAAGGAAAAGAAATGTCCTTCTCCTTGTGGTTGTGCTGAGCCGACATTTTCTATTGAGGCTATGCCAGATGACCCTACAACATTGCGTTTTAATATAAATGGCAAGTCCGTTTGGTACGATTTTGAACCAGTCGTTAAAAGCGGAGAAACTTGCACCACACTTAATGTAGATACGGCTCGCAGAACCCTACAATACAATGGTGAGTGTAGCGAGCAAACAATTCATGCTAGAGAACTTGGTTCAATATTGCATCTAGCAGATTTAGGTGATGTAAAAGAAAACAAGATCAATGATAACGGAATCTTGAATTTCCGTAAAGACGCTGATTGTGGAGAAGGATGTGAAGGAATTGATAATGGATGGGTAAGCACAAATCCTGTAGAAGTTGGCGGTACTGCATTAGAGTACATCCTTGGATCAGATGCAGATGGTAAGCTAAGCTCTCTAATGCCACCAGTAGATTCATCAAAGTTTTCATATCTTACTTGGGCTGCCCAAGATAAAGCAGTATGGAGAAACATCAGAGAAGCTGCTGTTGTACCAAATGATGGAACTTATAAGTACACATTATATCTCGATCCAAATAATGGTGAGATTGTGTACGTGAAGGAGGCCTTGTAATGACTACTGTTGCTGATTTCAATCGCATAGACGACTGTGAGAAAATCTCAGCTGATTGCATCAATGCAGAAATGAGGTGGGAGCAGACAGATGATACTACAGTGTGTCTATATACATCTTGGGGAGACTTTTGTATTGATTTTACAGAGATAGTTAAAAATGCTGAAACCTGTACAACACTTTATCTCTCTCCAGAAGAGGACCCAAACTGTTTAGTATACGAACCAGAATGCGGTGATAATATCTGTATTACTGGAGATGACCTATCACGTATCATCTCAATGACCAAGTTAAAAGACGTAGACCAAAGTACGCAGATTTCTGGTGGAGATGTATATATCTTCAACTCTACTACTAATAAGTTTGAGCCATTTGACTTAACTACAGCATTGGGCAATCTAAGCACAGATATCACGAACATCAACGCCGCTATCAATAACTTGCGTAACAGAGTAGTTGCCATCGAGACCAAACTTACACCTCCAGCAGATGCTCCAGCTGACGTAAGTGTAGTATTCGGTAATATCAATGATTACTCAGATCCTAATGTAGTAATTAGCGAAGGCAGTGGAACCGTCACCACACTTGATAAAACACATGGCCTATACAGCCATACATTAGCAAGCAACGCATATGGAGACGAAATCTTCGGTTAGGAGAAATATGGGAGTGCATAGAAAATCAGATAAAGACTCTAGAAAAAAGAAATATACAGCCCAATTCCCTAGAACTGAAGCTAACAAGAAACGCAATATAGCTAAACTAAAATCGGCTAACCCAAACTGGCCGGAAAGGAAAAATAATGAGTAAATGTGAAAAACCATACACAATTACATATATCGAAGATATTGATATCGACGATCTAGCTACAATCCCTGATTACTTCATCGGCACGAGAGCAGTTGAAGACATCGAGTCTGGTAGCATCATCTATACCCCAGTGAGAGTACCTGGAGCAAGAGTAATGCCAACTGGCAATCTAGCAAACGTGATTGCCATAGCAACTAATAATGAAGATTTAATTATCCCTAAAAACCAAGTAAGGGCAGGTTATATCGACCTACAACCTACTGGCAACATCATGCGTCCTGCAGGTCCTACTAATGCAGCTCAATTCTTGATGGTGAAAAACTACGCCATCAACAAGATGCTTATCCAAAGCACAGGATTCTTAACCTTCCCAGAACCTCATCAGTATATCGTTTCACAGCAATACTACCTAGGTGAAGATGGAGAACCAGTCACTGATAATACCATCACTGGCCAAAAGTTGTTTATCCCTCTAGACGATTACACAATCATGGTAAACGGAGAATTCTAGAGTGGCTAAGCGTTCACTCTACGACAGGTTTGACAAGAGAGCCCAGCGTATTGCTGGGACTATCTCTGCCCTCCTCGTAATCGGTGGTGCATTATTTGGCGTAGGGGCTTGGATAAATGACCAAGTATCCAACGCCATCGCAGCACAGATAGGCGACCTTAAGACTACAATGCAAGAGTCCGACAAGCAACAGAACCAAGCCATCACTAGACTAGAACTTATGAATCTGATGCAGACAGACTCAGACAACGTAGTAGCCATAGAGAAGATGGCTAAATATTATTTTCAGGAACTTGATGGCGATCTTTATATGACTCAAAAAGTCAGCGACTGGTGCGCATCTAAACATAGAGATTGCTCAGTGCTAATAGGAGGAAAATAATGGCTAGAGAAATACTTTTACCAGACGAACATCCAACAGTGCATAGACACTCTTCTATAGATCAATATAGAGGTTTTCTTTCAGTGATGAAGAAAGGAGGTTGGTCTCCTATTGTTTTCGATCAACTAGACGGTATCACCTGTTACAAAATAAAGCACCATCCAATCATCATTAGTTTTGGTAATGATGTAGGATACCACTTTAAAGATGCGGAATGCTCCTACACATCTGATAAGTTCGTGTATTTTGATAAGCAAGGAGTAGAACAGAGACCTCTTCCTGAATGCATGGGTGGAAAAGGTGAATTTTATGAATTTTACGTTAAAAGCAATAGTTTTCTTAATTTTAATGATGATACTTCTCTTGGTAGTCATAACATTAAGCGACTCAGAGTCGGGACCGACTACGTAATAAGTGACGAGATATTAACGCCTGAAGCTTAATCGGAAAATTCAATACCGCACTCACGAAGTGCGGTTTTTATTTCTGACCTAAGACGTGTTCTATCCAACTTTGTATAATAATATTTGGCCAATTTATCTAGTTCACCCATGTATTCCATGCGATCTTTATTGGCTAGAATGTCCTCTATAATACAGTCGGTAAAAGCGCCGCTCATATCTTGACCACGAGTTTCTTTTACCAATAATACTTTTATAAAGTCATCATCATTAAGAACCCTTATAACGTCAGCAGGACGGTAAAAACCAATAATATGATATGCTAACACTTTGTATGGGTCATCATAATTAAAAAGGTATTCAGCCATTACAGCCCCCAAGAACTACGATTACGCCTAGAGCCTCGTCTACGAGAGTTCTCTTTCTTAGCTCTGTTGGTCCGTCTGGATACCACACGGAGATTACTTGGCCTGTTATTGTTTGGGTTGCTATCCACATGGTCAATCTCCTTCCCATCACCTTTGTGAACACGCCCAGATTTCAGAGCAGAGCGCCTAGCGCTGTTGCGCTTGGCTCTCTCCTTTTTGGCTTCTTCTGAACTCTGGAACTTGCGATACTCTCTAGCGTAGTCACGCAATGTCCCACGAGCATCACGCTTAAGAGTCATGTTAGCGAGCTCCACCTAGAGCAGCCTGTTGCTGCTTCTTAAATTCATTGTAGCGTTTTTCAGATTCTGCAGCAGGAACGCCATTAACGATGCCTTTAAAGATATCTAGTTCTTTTTCTTCCTCTGCGATAACCTTGTGGTCAGCCATAATTTTATCCATACGCTCTTTACGAGCAGCGGTGAACTCATTATATTTACCTGCCATTTCTGCTAGTTTAGGTAATTTACGATATTCTGCTTCTAGTTCAGCTGGAAGAAGTTCTTCTCTCCATAAAGCAGATACTACTCTGTTAGCTTCTTGCACTGCATATGCAGCCAACATAGCTTCTTTCTCTTCGCTTCCATTAACGGCGCCACAAGCGTTATTAATTGCTTCATCGATAAAGATATCAGATGCAGCAGCCTTGAAATCTGCCTTGGCCTCATCTGGGAGAAGAGCAATACCTTCTTTGATAATTTTATTTGCTGCTTTGATAGTATCCATGCTATACCTCACTTAAATTGTTAACATAATTGTACAACAACTATTTGTAATACGCAACTATACGCCCAATCAACTCATAATCGATATCGTCAGCCATAGCCTGACCATTATCAATTTGGGTTTTTAGCTTACTTGCAATACCAAAGGCTGTTCTAACCTGCCCATCGTCAAGCAATGCATTAATTCTCCTCACGCCAGACTTCACAGAAGCGTCGCTACGGCCTTCCTGCTGTCCAAGTTGGTTGCCATAGGCCTGACGTATGTAAGTGGCTGTATAGCCCTTTCCAGAGCCTTCTAGGAGCACATATTTATCTAACTCCTCTAAAGCATTCTTGCTATTCAGGACTTCATCTGGAGAAGTTGAATTTACTACAATTTCCAATGCTGGCAAGAAATGTTCCTGCATATATTGTTGTCTTCTAAGGTCAGCTCTTCCTCTCTCGCCTTGGTCCTTAAGAGCGTCTACGTCATCTTGAGCACGTTTATAAGCTTTAGCTAGCCCCTCTGCTCCGGCACCATCAATAACAGATTCTACAGCCATATTGACGATAGCAGAAGACCCCTTTGGGTAGGTCTTCTGACTAACGTCATAAATACGGTCTTGGTTACGCTGATATATATCGACAGCTTCAACTGGGTCACCATACTGTTCAGCCTTTTTAAGACTAGCTGGATCACCTCCTTGCTCGGCAAAGAACTCTTTGGTAATTTCTAGAAGCTCATTATCGTCCATTATTTTTTCTCCTTTAATCTACTATAGATTTTTTTAATATAAGATTGAGCAAACCCACGTCTCTTGTTAAGTCCTGTTTTACTAGAGTAATATTTGCCTTTACCCATTGCATCAGTCGTACTAGGAACAAGTACGTAGTTATCAAGAAGATCTATAACAGTTGATTTATTTAAGAGCTCATCGACGGTATACTCGTCTATAATCGGTTTTATTGCCTTGATAAGTTCAACATCCCAATCAGCTGCAATTTTATTTGCCTCTGTATAATTTTTAGCGTTCATAGCATTACTATACTTAGGATAAATCTCTTTGTTGTACTTATCTTTAAGACCACTAAGCTCTATCTGATCTTTCATCATCTGGACTGCTTCATCAGCTTGATACCATAGTAGATTCTGGCTCAATGAAATTATCAAAGGATCAGTATATCTAATATTAACCTCCCCTGAATATGGATCACGATATACATATCCAAAGATTGAATTATCTGATGGACTATCGAAACCGGCATCCATCATTGTCTCAATCGCTAACGCTCTGGCATTATAATAGTTGTCGCTGTTTCTTACCCTGTCTATAGATAAGTTCGTAGTAAGTAATGAAATAGTTGATGCTAACTTAGACCTATCATAATAATCGCCATAAGCTGAATTATACTGTTTTATCCTGTCTATGACCATGTTCTGCCAATTGCGAACCTCAGAATCGTAAAGCTCAGTTTTCTTATTAAGGGTATCGATATCCTTGGCCATATCAATGTCTTGCGAATATTTGGCCAATTTACCATCTGGAGCCAACATCTCGTTTTTCTTTGCCCTTAATTCGTTTAGCACTCCATACCAAGATATCCTAGCCTGGTCTGCGTCAGTACGAGAAACGCCAGTCATTACGTTTCCTGCTCTCTCTAGTGATGGGGAGATTAGAGCGGTTATATCTGGGTTCCCTTCTTGTGCTGTTACCACAAAATCACGGATTCCTTCGGCCACGTCAAGGGAACCAGTGCCAAATATGGAGCTAAACATCGCTTCGGCCATTATAGCGCTTACGTCCCATCCAAAACCCTTGAACAACTCGGCCATATCATTTGCGAATCCGTATTCGGATACTGTCATATATTGGTATTCACCATTTTCATCTACATAAAGCTTCTTTCTACCATAATCCTCTCCAGTATATGGATCCTTGCCGGTTGTAGCAATATACGCAGTTCTGCCAGCATTTGGGGCCAACGTATTAAACAAGTCCATACCAAGAGCGCTCACTCTATCCCACACAGTCGGGTCGCCGTTAGCTTTGTTCCAGTCAAGTAACATCACAGAATTCAATGGTATCGTAGGAAGGTTCAAGATATCATTCAAAAGTAATTCACCAAATGCATGCTTGTTTGCACCATACATAGATTCAACAGCGTGCCTAATCGGTAATATAAATTTAGCCAATTCTTCAGGCAAAGGAATGGTAATAACTTCTCCATTTACTACCCAGTGCAAATTTCCCTCTTTTTCCCACTCTGGAATATTCATATAAAGCTCTGCGTCTCTTGGATCTTCTAGAGACATTGCGACTAAACCAACAGTAGGAATGACCAAGTCTGTAGTGAATCTCATCATTATACCAAGTGGATCTACTTCCAAAAGTCGGACCATAGAAGAGGCGCCGTTCATCATCGCACCAAAGTATGGGATACTACGGATAATGTTGTCGCCCCATGCAAACCCTCTAGTAAAGTTAGTAGTAGCATTTCTCATAAAGTACGATGCATAGTTTCTCGCCTGTGCTAACGATTTGCCACTTTCAAGAGCTTCCATGAAATTCTGACGATACACTTGCTTTCTCAAAAATGTTTCACGAGCATTATGCAAGAAGTTTGCGTAATCTTCTACTCTATTAATTGCTCCTTGACCTTTTTGACTAGCATTGTACCAGGCTACACGAGCTTTTTCATAAGCTTCTTTCCATTTAGCTTTGGTATCGGCAGTCCAAGTATCATTGGCAGCTTCTAACTGTTTGTTAATACTTTCTACTACTTCATCAGTAGGCTCATAAAGATTCCTGTAAGAAAAATAGCTAGTAGATGTTCCTGGCCCACCTTCAATCTTCATCTGCAAAAGTTCATTATTAACTTCAGCTTTAGCTATAGCTTCTTCGACAGAGAGCCCACTCCATTCTGCTGCAGCTAAGAAATCCTTCCAAGCATCTGGCGTCATACTTTTTCTGAATGCATCTACGACATCTGGACCGATATATTCAGCGATCTTTTTATACGTATTAGGGTTGTCAAACAATAACTGATCCCACCCACCAAGAATTACTGCGTTAAACGTATCTTTGAACCCCTGGGTTACAAGAGATGCGGCCCTGATAGTAATCTGACCAAAGCGTGCAATAGAGTTAATTCTAGCCATTGTGCGAGCAAATAAGTTATTACGCTTAAATGTAGGGTAGTTAGTGACAAGATTGTACGTACTATGATCAACTTGGTAATATTTAAACTTACCAGCTTCTCTATCCCAAGCTTCTATCACTCTCTTACTGCCCCACAAGTCAGTAATATCTTTAAAATATTCTTCAACACGCTTGGCGGTTGATTCCATGTCAACTAAACCATCGGTGCCCTCTTCCTGGATTTTTGCTACCAGCTTATTTAATTTACTCTCAATTATGCTCTCTGCTGCTTTCTGGAATTTCTTAGAATACGCCCTAGCTGCATCTGAAGTAATCTTCACTTGAGATATTTTACTTGGGGCATTGTAATATCTGAATGCTATGTCCTGCAATACACCAGATTTGCCAGAGTTGTCATATAGCCACTGATAAATGATGTATTGTTTAGAAACATCACTAGAAATACCTTTCTTCTCATACTCTTTAATAAGCTGCTCAAGATAAGGATTCTCCATTAATGCGTCGACAGTACCATCTACAGCCTCAGTGATAGTTCCCTTAACAACTTTATTAAAATCACGAGTTTTCTTTGCGTTCAATTTAGCGGCGTCTGTGCCCTTAAGATCACCAGCTTTTAGACCCTTCTCTGCCTGTTCAATAGTGGCCTTAGCCTCTCTTAATGCCAGCGCCTCATCTGCTTCAATCTCAGCTGCTCTAGCATTACCAACTAAGTCCTTATAAAAGCCACTTTTTAGTATTCCCTTATTGTCCTTAATATACTGGCGAGAGAGCAAGACATCCAAATCATTATTTGTTACTGCATTATTCCACGATTTTACAGAGTTTTTTGTAGCTCCTTCCAATTCTATATCAGAAGCCTCTTTGACCATATCATCGATGCCTTCTTGCAACAATTCAGGGTTTCTGTCTGGGAATAACACGAATTCACGATCTCCGCCAAAAGTTGAGCCAGAACGAAGATATTTGATAATCTTTGTATCTGTTACATCCAATAATACCCTTGGATCACCTTCTGCTATCTTTTTAAGAGTTTTTTCATCTAACTTAATAAGCTCATCATAATGCGGAATGTTCTTGACGTCTCCATAAACATTCTTTATACTGTCTACGCTGATTTTCTGCTCAAGAGTTGGGTTCTTGGTTTTTATCGCAAGAATATCTTCTGCTGAATCGATATAACTATCTGCAGTAAACTTGTCTAATATATCTGATTTTTTGATAGGAAAGACAAGACTATTAGTACCATATCCCCATACATTAGGGTCTTCATTATTAACAAATACCCATCTACCGTTCTTCCAATGTTCACGCTCTGTTTCAGATAAGAATGTCTGGCTTCCACCGCTAGATCCATAGAAGTCATCGACACCATTACCCTGAGTCCTCCATGCTATAGTTTTTTCTCCATCAGAGTTTTCCACAACTCTTTTAGCCAATTCAGACCTAGTATCGAAGTCGATGGAGCCGTTTTTAATATCATTTGCATTAATAGCTCTCGGCCCAGGAGCTTCAAACCCAGGGACATTCTTCTTTACGATTTTTTTCTGAGCACTAGACAATGAATCATACATGGCTTTCAAATCTTCAATTGTCTTTATCTTCCTAGAATACTCAGGCAAAGAATATACTTTATTAATCTGTTCTATCTCAGAAGAATTCAACGTAGAAGCGTATGTTCTCAAGCCTTTAGAGTCAAGACCCAATATGTCATTAACAGTCCTTTGGGCACCTCTCTTAACTTGATTATAATAATCTTTCGCTTTTACTTTAGTACTCTTAATCGTTTCTGGGCCAAGGAACTGTAAGTTTTCACGGAAAGAACTTTCGAACTTATTCTGCAAATCATTATACAAGTTTTTCTTAGCTGTAGCGACATCTTTAGGTGTTTTTAAGATATTACCTTGTGAATCCGTAGGAATAGATGTTGCACGTCCAGCCCTTACGACAGCATCGGACATATCGGCAGCATTCATAACTTTTGCATATGAGTTTGTAACTATATCTCTTGTATAATTTGGATCAAGATATGTTACATCTGGAGAGAATGTCTTACGAGAGTAATTCTCAACTTGACTTGTAGTTTTTCCTTCTCTCACGATTCGTGAAGGATCCCTAAGAAGAGCTTCCAAGTCTTCTGCACTCTTAAAACCGCCAACAGCATACAACGGCATCCACATCTCCCCATTTGCACCGTATTGACTATTTGATCTTATGAAATCTAGATCCTCTTTAAGAACGATGTTTCCACCAGCATCAGATGCCAAGAAATCCTTTAATTTCTTATAGTATCTATAGTTGGAGTCCATAAAGTTATTGACTGCAGCTTTATAACTATCTGCAAAATTCGCAGGAAGAGATGCTTCATAATCTGCAATCCTTTTATTGAGTATTGATAGACCCTCTAATTCTTTTTTGCTCAAATTCTTAGCTACTTTGCCGCTAGTCTCTAGGAACGCCTGCTTATTAAGCAATAATTGTCTATTAAAGAGATCATTAATATAATCTCCAGTCTCTTTAGAAAATGACCCTGGCATATTTGTCTGTTTCATCTTCTTGGCTAGGTTAGAAAGCTCTGCAGTATATTGGCTAATCTCAGCACTTTCTATATCAAGACCAGCGTTCTGAATTATTCTTTGCCTTGCTTGAGCTACGAATAGTTTCTTGGATGTTCCCAATACCTCTTCTAGGTCAATTCTTGTCTGGACAAGATCATCAATCTTTTTTGCATTCTCAGTCCAAGATCCCTCACCCCTAAAGATACTGGTATCCCTGATCTCTTTCTGGATTTTTATTATTTCTTGCCTAATTGCTTGCCATCGTTTTTCAGGATTCAATTTACCAGAGAACGGAACTTCAGCCCCTTCTTCCACAATAAATTCATTCGACCTTCTAGTTACAAACTCAGCTATACCTTCATAGACCTTACGACCAGGCAGTGTGAAGAAATTAGTTGCTTTTCGAAGGGATGCCTGTGCAACTGCGCCAAAGGAAGTATTCTTAACCCATTTTATTCCTTTTTTGCCAGCAAATGGAGCTGCTTCACCCACGGTATTCCATAGGATATTCCATCTTAAAGCATTCTGAAAATCAGCAATCTTGTCATTGCTTTCTCCGTATAGCATTGCATCTGTCAATGCAGGATTTTCTACGAAAGTATCCACAACGCCCTGCATATACATATTGACCATAAATCCAGCCACAGTAGATGATACACGTAATGAAGCGAGTATCTTCATATACTTCAATGCAGAAGTTGCATTGTTAGCAGTAGTAGCCATCATAGAGAAAGTCTTGGCCATATTGACTAAAGCGTTAAATTTATATCCAGTAAGAGCTACAGAACCGGCATTGAGCAAACCGACTTCAAAAGCTCCACCGACTGCTTGGCCTATAGGGTTAGTAGCAACAATCTGTGTCAAAATCAGACCACCAATTCTACCTATGTGTTGCATAGCTGCAGCATTTGCGTAAGATCTAGCCATATCCTGCTCTGCAGATTCAAATAATTTGCCAGCTATATCCTCTCTATTTTCAATTGCCTTGCCAAGCTCATTGATACTTTCTCTCATCTCACCAAGAACAGATGATTCGTTTGTGTTTTCTGAGTACCATTCATCGAAGTGCTCATACATGTTTCTGGTTTCCTGGGTCATCTTATCCCAACCACCAGAGAACAAGTTACCGAGCAACTCGCCAAACCAAGAGAAAGGAGCATTGATAGCGGCAGCAGTCCTTACACCTCCATCGACAACACAAGATGCCAATTGTGAATAAAAATGGGCTATACCTTCTCCAGCAGTAATAATGCCATCATCGAAACCAACAGCGAAGTTCTGGACAGCAAGGTTAAAACCTGTCCAGCTATCTGTATTAGGCGTATCTTGAGTCATCAATTGATACAATGCGAAGCACTTAGCATATTGAGATGATGCATATGCCTTATCTTCTTCTGTCATATCATCTTTGTTGAATGTAGTTTGAGTAACTAAATCAACCATAGCCTCAGAAGTTTTAAGGCGAATTAAATCAATAGCGTAATCTTTGTCAGACTCAGAAATTTGTTTTAGGGCTTCTTTTGAGTCACCTAAGGCGCCTCCTCCTAGATCATCTATGGCCCTCTGAATGCTTTCCACTACATCAGTGTTTAAATGGTAAAAACTGTCATAGAAATCTTTAGCTGAAATAGTACCAGTTTCATCGTCGTAACTTGAGTAATCTTTAAAGTATTCTTTGACGACATCTGGTAAGAAAATTGCATCAGTATCAGAAAAACTTTCTTTTTTAAAGTTTTTGAATGTCCCCATTACTGCAATATCTTCATCTGTCAGATCAAGTGCACCACCAGTAATACGTTTGACATTATTGCGAGTATCTATATTGCCTTGATATTTTTTGCTGCTTTCCTCTAAGTCTTCTGCAAATTCTTTCAACAAATCATTGATTGTCTTCTTCTCTTTAGTACCATCGCTATTAGATATTTCTATCTCACTTTTACCAGTTGGATCAGCTGCATATGCTTTTGCCAAGTCTTTAAATAGTTGACCGTTAAATGCTTCTTTATACCAGTCAGTGTTAGCAACGTCATTAGACACATTCAAATTGATCTTGCCATCTTTGTAAGACATCGTAGAAGATGGATAATTCGTAAACTTACCAGTCTTAAAATCAAAATAAATAGCCGTAGCATTGCCACTTTCTCTGTTAGCTATAGCTTCTTTCAGACCATTTTGACTAGGAGACCAGACGTTGCCAATCCTGTTACCATCTTTATCATAAACAACCACCGGAAGCCCAGTATTTACAGGGGAAAATGGGTCAGAAACTTCTGGAGTCTCATTCTTGTTTTGATCTGTTAATGGGCTACTTGGCTTAAGTTGTCCCTCAGTGTTTAAAACACCCCAAGTGTTTCCTTTATCCATCTATATCTCCTATTCTTTTATGCCCATATCTTCTTTTGCTTTAGCGGCAGCATCTTTAGCACTATATCCTTTCTGGATATATTCCATAACTTTTTTCTTATACATCTCATTTGCCAACCCCTCAGTTTCTATATTGCCAATGTTAATAGTAGTGCCATCTTGGTTAATGTTTTCGCCATTACCATCGCTCCCACCATTATTACCACCAGTTTTGTTACGGATGGCGTTATTATTTCGAGCTTTGTTATATCTATTCTTCCACTTAGCTTGCTCATTTTCTAGGATTTGGTTGAGTGCGCTTGCCTGCGCAGCAGATCTCAAATCATTTACTAGTGAATTAGTTTGAGGTGTCTGATAACGAGCAGTAAAATATCCTTCACCACCAGTCAATCCACCAAGATTACTAGGTACAGCAGTACCAAGATTATATGTATCAGTTTTAATTTGCTGATTATTTGCTTGTTGAGTTGAGCGAAGATTGTCAATAAAAGCAGTCTGCTCATCTAGAGAGACCTGTGGATTTACATACGATCTATTCTCAAACTCAGTGTATTCATTATCAGGTAATATAGCCATACCTTGATTATACAATGATATGTCTTAAAATGAAAAATTACTTAGACTGGCTCAACTTATTTACTTCGTCAATCAGTCTGTTAATAACAGCAGCAGTTTGATCTGGCTGATCCTTTATCATCTCTGGTTTAATTCTAGGAATTAGAGCCATCTTTTACCTTTACTGGAATACCTTCCTGGCTATAAATATATACTTCACCAGTTTCTTCATATTTTACAATAGCATTGCAGTAGTCACCGTTCTTTGGAGCCATCTCTTTAGTAAGAGCAGCTGGGATAGATACAAATCTAAGCCCACATTTGCAAGCTTTTTTACGACAGTCTACCTTTGGGCACTCTGTCTTGTTATTTACACTATAATCGATTTCCATACTTTCATTATACTAGGTTTCCATACAGAATAGAAAAATACCCCATCTGAGTGTGTCTACGGGGTATCTTTCCAAAACAACTATCCTTTAAATAGGAGTATTTTTATTATACCACAGTTCTATTTCTTTTTAGAAAGTTGTTCTTTAATAAATGCTTCGGCTAAAGCAATCTTTGGATGACCAGCCAATCCCTGAGAGCGAAGCTTTGCATCTTGAGCAAGCACCTCATAAGCCTGGTTGATATTAGAAATGCTATCGCCAACTTCAACATACTCTACAGTAGGAGCTGCAGATGCGCTTGGCTCTGTACTAGTAGTTTTTGCTGGAACGGTCTGTGCTTTTAGATCAAGGTAGCGACGTACCATTTGATCATTAATTGAGCCGTCTCTGTTAAGTGGCTGAATATTGAAGCTTGCCATTTCTTTCAGCACGTCACCAGTAGAGATCTTATCTGCAATACTAGCATATTTCTCTTCCTTAGATAGAGCTTGGAAATATTGCTGTGCTAAGAATTCCTGAGCAGTAATAGAACCTTCTGGGGCTTTATATACTGGTTCTTGCACTTGCGGTTGAGTTTGCTGTGCAACTGGTTCCTTTGGTTGTTCAACTGGAGCTGGAGCCGGAGCTGGTTGCGGGTTGCTAATCTTTGACTTAATAGCGTCAAAGCCCCCATTGTTGTCAAAGAATTTTTTCATGTCGGCTAGCTGTTCACTAGTAAAGCCGTGCATGTTTGGAGCCTGTGTTGACTCTGTGTTAGTGTTTGTAGGCGTTTCTACACTCTCTGGAGCCTTTGGAGCTTCAGCGGGCGCTGTTGGATTATCTTCCATCAGTATCCTTTCATTAAATTGTTAATACTTTAATTTTATAACTGTTCCTGCATTTGCGCAAGTTTTTCGTTATTGCGTTCTTTCATTGCCCTAAGAACACTAGATACCATGACCAAATCACCAATATTACCCCATAAAAGAGAAGGGTCCTTTTCTTTTACTGACACATCATAATTTTTGACTATGCCAGCCATTGTTTTAGAGAGGAACTCAATTATTTCCTCATCTTTATGTTTCATGATATCTGCTACAACGTTTATTGCCATTATTACTCCTTTCTATATTATGGCGAATGTGCTTTTCTTTCTGCCTTCAATTTGCGGCAAGTCTAGACTACCAGCATAGATCCATAAAGCTGCAATGTCATCATCGTGATGGCCCTTCTTCGCTTCCATCTTTACAGTAGTAGTTCCATCTGAACGCTTCTTGACGTGTCTTACAAAATTAGAGAACTCATCTAAAGTGTATACGTCATGGATAATAATATTGTCTCTATTAAGTAGTGTCTCTAAGGAGCTAATCATTTTTTCTTTTGTACTTACTGTTGTTCTAATACCTGGAGTTCTTTCTGCTTTTGCCTTCTTATCCTCATAGTACCAATGATAATACCTTCTTGCATTTACTGCCACGATAAAACCATTGGCTACGTTAATCTCTGGGCATAGCTGAGCTTTATTATATATGGTTCCGATAGACACAGCCCAGTCGGCGTAATCCTCATCTTGAAGCCCTCTATCTCTAAACACAGCCACCTGTTCATGGTTGGATAAGTCCATTACCTGCATCACAAAATTATCGGTGTCTTCAGACCTTGCTGTAATAGGATCAATTGCAATACGATACCTATGGCTAAATATCGGCTCTTTAAAAATAGTAAATGGAGAAATATCTGTCTCCTGAGCCTCCACCTTGCCCGTAGCATTGTCTGTGATGATACGATATTGTCTACCAGCTAAGATATTCTTAGCCTGATCGGATATAGACCTCTCATCGAAGACCATCTTGTCGGATGTCATATTAATAATATCGTCGATTGAGGAAGGGAATTCATAACGCATCTTAGAAGTACGAAGAGCACGAGTATGATACCAGCCCAATTTATCAAACCACTCAGACTGCGGAATACCGTACTTACGCATCTCTGGAATAATTACTTCTCTGTCATACTCCGTTAAATCATCTTCCGTAAAGCCAATACCATCACCTTCGCGACCATAGACCAAGAACCAAGGGATAAATATCAATTCAATATCCTCTGGATTATCCAACGCAAGCTTAATCTTATTCAAGAAGTAATCCGACAATCGATCTGAAAACGTACCGATATACGCAGTAAATGACCACGCATAGGATGAGATGGCACCAGAAACAGCATCTTCCACCATCTCTGGATTTCTATATTCTGAAGGCTCATCACATAGCCATACTGACACCGTACCAGAACGGACGGAGTTAGAACCTGCTGATGTAATTTCATAATACCCTCCTCTAGGTATACCTTTAACGTCCTTAAATCGGAGAAGAGTAGAAGTTCCAAGCGTATCTCGCTCGATTGTAGGAAAGATTGACGGATGAACGTTGGCCACAATCGGAGCGATCTTCTGCTTAAAATATTTACCGGCAGTAGTACCTGTCTGGAGAGTATGTACCGTGTTAAGGTTTTCCATCCCTGGCACATAGGCTGGTAAGTAATCGCCTATCGCTGTAAACAGAGTAGACTTACCAAACTGACGAGGACCAATAACCACAATCTCTCTGTGCTCATTCTTCCTCGTCCGCTTGTCTACATTCTTGAAGATAGCCTTGGCAATCATCTGTTGTCCAGCATTCATCTTTGGGTGGATATACTGACGAGTATCACGATCTTGGATTAGGAGACAATTCTCGAAGAAATACTTAAATCCTTCGTAATCACCAGAAAGTGCCTGCCTAATCTGATCTGAGGTAAGCACTTCGTCGCCAGTATATTCGCACTCAAGAAGTTTTCCCACTACTCCTCCTTAATAAAGTTTCCGTCAATAGTCCTTCCAGACCTTTTCTTAATAGTGTCGTATGCTTTTTGCAAGCAATAGTTGATATCCTTCCCACACACATGAGAATAAATGATAAGTGAGACTAATGTATCGCCAATCCCATCCTCAAAGTCTTCCCCAAGCCTGTCATGATTCATTTCACTAACAGTTTCTCCCCACTCTTCTGTTACCTTAGAGGCTTGAGACCATCTATTATCAATCTTGTGTTGTTCACCCCAAAGAATAACCGCATCAATAAGTTCATCTGTTGTCATAATGTTAAAGCCTCCTTAATTGTTTCCTGAGCTTCTCTTGCTTTCTTCTCTTCCGTGCTCTCCTCTTGTGGAAGAATATCACTACCCTTAAGGGATGAATTTAGTTTTGCTAGAGACTCGACTACTGCTCTTACTAGATCTGGGTCAGATTTTGCATCTAACCCATCTAGTAACTCATACAGTTTAGAAATTGCCTTGTTATTGAGGTCAGAAAGTTTAGGGTTCTTGATTCCACCTATAACCTCGTAATCCATTATTCGGCCTTCTTCTTAGAGGTTTTCTTTTTGCGAGGTTTCTTTGGCTCTACGATAACAGTTTCTGCCTGGTTAGGAGCAACATAGTTTTCCACAGGCTCATCAGACTGATGAGAAAGAACAAACCTGCGAGTACGAGATGCCTGCATCATAGCTTCGTGAAGACGAGGAGCGACTAAACAAATTTCCTGGATAACTAAAGAGCCTTCACGTTCAAGCCCGCCAAGTTTGTTAGAAACTTCAGCAACTTTTATTTTAGACATAACGTCATCGAATTGTTTCATTAACTCTTTCATACGAGAAACAGCTAACTCAGGTCTTCGTGGGTCCATCTACACCTCCAGGCCAGCACCATTAGTAGTAGTGATGCCGTGATCACCAATAGAATCACCTTCTTTAGCGATTGGCTTATTAGCACGAGGTTGTACAGCCTGTCTGCCTTCTGCATCATCAGCAACAGTAGAAACACCACGAGTGATTTTCTCTTTATACTCATGACCAACTAATTCACGATATTTGTCACGGATTGTTTTCTTAAGAAGTTCTTTATCGAAGCTTGTAAGGATAGATACGTTTGCGTCGCCAATGTGCTGATATTCAACAGTCTTACCACGTTTAGTACGATAGACTTCTTCTGGTTTTAGTCTACGAATTCTTGGAATGCGGAAGTTGTGGTTTACCTCAATCCAGTTAATTCGTGATACGATATAATCCATGTCTACAACTGGATTAGAACGTGTATCTGATTTAATAAGTGCTACAGCGTCATCAATACTGACGAACCCTGGAGCTAAGTTTGTTGGTGACATATTGTCCTCCTATTAGTTAATTTCATTGTATAATGTATATCCTTTTCGGTCAAGCAAATTGTTTTACTATGTATTCAGCATCTACTTCAGACTTCAATCCACCTCGTGATATATCTGACCACTTACATTCATTCTTATCATAGCCCAATATGACCACATATTTACCAGCATTATCTAGGAAATTATTTAACATCTCAACTTCTGGGAATTGCGGAATATACTGGAGAGCTCTTCTAGCCTTCTCCTTCCCTTTATGAATCGGAATATTTAACCAGTCGGCGTAGCCGACTTTTTTCAAAAATCCCCTAGCCCTCTGCTCAACTGAGCCACATTGGCACGTCACTACTACAATCATTTATCTTATCCTCGTCCCCTTCACTAGGTCGTATTCTTTTATAATATTACTTCCATTTAATTCTACATAATAAGCGAATCTGCCGGACAACTTAGCTATAGCTTCAATGTGTTTATTATCCACCTCTTTTGCAAACTTGAATATTTTATCTTTGCCCTTGATCACATCTGGACAGACTTCATTTGGAAAGAGGACGGAAAACGCTTGCATCGCTTTCTTCTCCTGATTAAAACAGGTACAAACCAGTAGTTTTTTCATAACATTGCCTCTAGTTCTTTCCGAGTTTCGGCCCAGTTCTCTGGGAAGATAATCTTTCCATAGCTCCACTCATTTACTTTAGTTATAAACTCCTTCTGCCCTGGGCGAATAGGAGAGTTCTTAGATTTTTTACATTCAAGAAAACCGTAGAACCCTTCCTTGCAGAAGAATACATCAGGTATTCCAACCCTAGTTGTGGCATTAGCCTCATACTTCAAGACAATGCAGCCCTTAGACTTAAGCCACTTAATTACATTTTTTTGGAAATCAGCTTCTTTTACCATGTTATCCCCTAACTAACAGTGATGTAGTCATTCTTATCTTTTTTTATTATCTCACTATTGTTGATATCCCACAACCAACCAGGTGCTATCTCTATCATAGACCTGTTAAGATGTGGCATATCCTGCAATAATCTCTTATACACCCATTTAGCTGTTGGACCAGATATATTCTCTGGTAGATCAGCCAATGCGGCAATATCAACAGGCATATCCTTTACAAGGTTGTGACCATTATACACAGCAATTTCGTCTCTTATGTGCAAATGTGGATTGAGACGCTTGCATCTAAAGAGCACATACTCAGCAAACCTTACCTTCTGTCTCCTGATATCTAGCTCAACCCACAAGCCAAGGTCATCAGTGTAATAACCATCTGGTGCAGTATCCCCCGATTTCTTTTCTACTATTTCTTGCTCATTGGCCTCAATTACCTTATCTGCCAAATTCATCATCACCACCTTCTTGAGCCTTCTTCAAGGTTTTTTTAGCCAACCACTCCTCGAGATACATAATGACGCTGTCGCCAGATCTGGTGCGACCATTCTCATCATGGAATTTACCAGTGTAGAGTATTCCTCCGATTGTTCTCTTGAAGTCCCTTATTTCGTAATTTTCAGCAAAGAATACATTCCCGTTCTTACCAGAAAATCTCATTACCTTCTGATAATCCTCATATCCTGGAATAAGAATGTTGGTCCTCTTCCTACCATGGGCTATCTTATCGATAGCAAACATCAAGTTCCTCTTACCATCGTAGTGATAACCATTTTTATCACACCAGGATTTGTACTCGTCAAACACCAGACTTTCATTAGTGTACCCATCAAACCATTTACAGAACAGAGTAGCGAACTCGACACGGCTATCAGATTTCTCTGAGACAGCACTTCTCTCGTTCTCCATAGTTTTACTAAACTCCAGCTTCCTATCCTTATAATATGAAGCGAAGGCAAACAATACACCGAGTAGATCCTGGTACATAACAGGGGTAAATGTTTCAGCCTCGAAGTCATGACCACTGTTATCGAATTTAGAAAGGTCTGCGTAAAACGGAATAATGAGAGAACGTTGTGCACAAGCAGATGCAGAGTTACCCTTCCATTCTGGATCATCGTTCATAGGACAAAACATCACGAAGTCTGTAGAGATAGGCTGAGGTTGGGCAGAATACATAACAGGTAGTACCAACTCCTCGTGAGCGGCCATACTCTTAAAGTCAGCTGTAGCCTCCTCGCTCATATCCTTACCCTCGATTTCCTCATCTGGAGCATTCAACAGAGTGCCGAGAAGAGTGAGGTTCTTATGTGGATCATGGAGCTCAGCTAAGCGAACAGACGAAGTGTTAGCACGACCAACCATAGTGTGCATCATTTTTACGAATGTAGACTTACCATTTCTCCTAAGGCCAGTAAGAATAAATGCCCCCATTGGTTTCTTTTTCATAAACACAGAGGAGGCAGCTTTTAGAATATCATTATATACACCTTCGTTCCCACAGGCCCAGGTATCTATAAACTCAAAGTATGGTAGAACCGGCATGCCCTCTGCAGCATATTCTGCTACACCCTTATTCTCCTTAGGCAATGGCAGTAACCCGTTATATTTCTCCAACCAGCAAAGCGTATCTTTATAAGTTTTCTTAATCAGTGGGACGATAAGCTCATCAGGGTTAATTGAGACTTTATTCCTCACATTATGGCCAGAGTTGTCAAAAAGTCTCACGAAGCATTCATGGCTTGGATTTTTCGTAATATCAGCAGAGTTCATATCCCAATACCAGCCTTCGCTGATCTCTATGATATCTTGATCGATTGAATTATATTCTCTTTCCACGCTCTCCTTTAACGTTTCGACTGTGTTTTTAATTTTGTTGCCAGTATAGGCAAGCCCAAATGCCTTGTATCCATCTTTAACCATATTCCTAAAATCCCTGTCATCCTTCACTTCTGCATGCTTATATACTAAAGAGTCAGAATTTGATGGGCGATAGTAATACTGGCAAGTAGACCTTACCCTTAATATATCATACTTTTCAAAAACCCAACTAGTCACAGCCCTTTGCTGCCTCTCCTCTGGCTTTGGAACAAAGTCTTTTTCCGCCAATCCATACTTCTGTCGAATGAATATCGCAGCAGCTTGCTGCTGTTCCTCAGGCGTGAATTGCATATGGTTATTATATACCTCCAAATCCATATGCACCCCTATCCCTCTAACTCCTTACGAAGTTTTAATACAACTTTCAGTACTTCATTGCTATTAATGATCTCTGCATCTTTTATCTCTATCTCGTCCTCTGCAACTGGCCAGAATGGCACTTCTACAAAAGTCTTGCACCACTTAAATGTTCCTGGCCTTGGATGATATGTGAACTCAATATACCATTTATTCTTGTTCACACTCAGTATGTTTATATTTGCTTTTGCGAGCTTTGCTCGCCACGAAAGATCTTCTTCCATGTAACCTCCGTTTATTAAAGTGATACTACCAGTATAGCACGCACATTAGCTGAAGTGTCAATACACAAATTGTATAAAGTTTTCCACAAGCAAGAAAAAGGGCAGATAACGCTCTGCCCAAGCTAAGATGGTTATGCACCCCCTTCCTTTGACATGGTCAGCTCGACTGAACCATATTCGCCACATTTCTCTACTACTTTGAGCCCTTCTTCAAGCTCCAGCCTACAATAGACCAAAGTAGAGCCATCAGGCATCTTGTCAATCATAGAGCAAGACTTCTCCTTAATCTCGGAGTATAACTTCTTGCCATCGGAACATTTATGTATAGTGATATAGAAACTGTACATATTGCCACCTCCTTAATGTACTAGGTTGCCCTTGCACTTTTATTATATCACAAAAAGAGGCTCTGCCAATCTTGAACCTCTTTCCTGGCGTGTACTACGTTGGCAGACTTGCGTCATTACGTGTGCACTATGTAGCAATCAGCGATACATGGTATCGCCTCAAGATGTCTGCATACCTAGAATGGCTATGCGACACCATCATTATATCACAAAAAAACCACCCACCTAGCTCCACGTTATCTTGAGTTCGGGGGTGGCCGAGGCGATTTATTGAAGCCCGTACTTAGCAGCAGCTCCGTACGCCTCTCAGCTGTAATTATATTGTACTACTCTTTGATAGCTTTGTCAAAAAGGCCGTCAAAATGTTGCTTAATCTCAGGACAGTCTATTATATCTCTCCAGTGATCAACAACAAAATCGTTGAACTTATCCTCAATCATTTTTTTGATAGCCTTATTCTGCTTATCGTTGACTACAGCAACGTCAACGATATCGCATACATTTTTGCATAAGGCTCTGATTTCAGGTTCTGATACAGCGAGCATGTAGTTAAACTCGTTCTCATTACCATTTGGGTAATATGGCCCACCAACAGTGCATACACCATTTACACTGAAGGCACTCGTGATGTCATGTTCTTTTAACAGATCAGTGATATCTATAGTAGTGCACTGTCTCGCTTCCGCAAAGTCACTGCCTGGAAGCTGTTTATAAGTTGATACGTTTAGAACTGCTTTAGAAAGATTCTCTTTTTTAGGGCTGTTCATAAAACTCCTTTCGTTTAATTGTTAATGTGTACACCCATTATATCAAACAACTTTGTAAAACGCAAGGCCATATATTATGACATAAATCGAATGCTTTGTCATGTGACAAAATGGGCTTTTGAAGTTGGTACATTGTGACAACTTTGTTGGTACAAATTATGACACAAAGACGTCATCTGTCAAAAAAGTGAGGGCAATTAACAGGGGTAGAATGGCATAATAGTTCACAAAAACAAACAAATGTGTCATAATAGCGAAAAATTTAACAGGGGTGGATATGTTATAATATGTTTTTGCTGAATGGCAATATGTAAAATAACAGAGGTCAAAAGAGTTGATAAAAATCACTTGACAAAATTGTCAACTTTTATAACACACGATTGATACACTTGTAAATAGAAGGAACAGGGGTGATACTTCTTATGTTTTGTGTCATTTAGTCCAACTTGGTATCAAACTTGGTACAATTTGTACCAACTTGCATTTTAACAGGGGAATTGTGACAACTTCAGCAACTTTAGTCCAACTTGCTATTTTGATGCCATATCACCAAAAACGACACAAATCCACTATTATGCCACAAAACAATACCACCCGTCAATGGGTGGTACTATTAGTTTCAATGTGGATTTGGATATACCCATATTATATCACACTCTGCGCAAAATAAAAAAAATTGTTAGACTTTTTTAGTTTTTTTATTAAAAGTTTTCCACAGCCTCAGCCACCTGGTGTAACCCCTGTTATATGGCCTCCCTTACCACCCTGACTTTTCCCTCTCCCCACCCCTTCCCTCTTAATGATATCGTTCTGTCTTTTTGGCTTTCTTTCACTCCAAAAAGGGGTTTTTTATTTTTACTTTATATAGATCTTTATCAAAAATTAACTAATAAAATATATATATTTGACAAATATTAATTTTTATATGTTTAGTTTAGCACAAAAGTAGTAAAAATGGGTAAGACCCCAAATCATTCCCCTTCGCTTCGCTGCAAAAGTCGCTGGGGAGAACCCAGCAAAACAGCGCGATAGTCCGCCGCCACCTGATCCAGATAGTTGGGCTGCTGATAATCAAAAGGAAATCTTCCGCCGCAATAGAGTTTTCGCATAATCCTTCCCCATTTCTTTATGCTATAGACCCAGTACCACCACTATACCAGAAAAACCATACCCACGCAAGTAAAGTCCCCGGTGGATCTCTCCACCGGGGACTTTGAAACATTGGAAATCGAAAGGGGGATTTCGATTGGAGGCGGTGTTTTATGGCTGATTGTCAGCTACAGGACTGCCTTTTTGGGAATCGGGTGGATCCAACGGTCTTGGTTAACCGTTAAGGTTACCGTCCCGAATTGCCCGCCGGTGTGCGCCCGCAGGCGCCATGCAAGCGAGCAACCGCCGTAGGCGGCGCTTAGCGAGTCGCTGGC
>JAEIGA010000458.1_pt1 | contig 59762 bp, 39 predicted proteins | sample 9270691 | NCBI WGS metagenome assembly JAEIGA01 (sample SAMN17057246, study PRJNA624740) | gut metagenome | biome: biome; isolation source: fecal sample | host: Bos grunniens | place: China: Xizang | collected 2019 | reverse complement strand
TTTTTTATTGTTTTTTTGTTGTTTTATCTATATATTTGCAAAAAAATAATTGATAGTGTTTATGAAAGTATTAGGTTATATAGTTTCTAAAACAAAAATGACAAATATCTTGCCTTGTATTCAAGTAGTTAGCAACTATAATTCAATAGAAGATAATAGTAAACCAATTTTAATCATAGGATTGGAAGAAGCAAAAAAATATGCTTCTTCCTTTTCTATTTTGGAGAAAAAAATTGGAGATAAATTGTTTTGGACTTTTGGAAAACGTGAAAAACGAAATGATTATGAAAAAGATATTGATGAATTTCAAGATTTTGTGTTAAAAAATGTTATAAATGATATAAAATATTATTATTTTAACTTATTAACGTGTAAAATAAAAAAAATTAAAACATTATTATCGATTATTAAAAATAATGACGGTAATACTTTATATATTGATAAAAAAATGATATATTTATATAGAGAAAATTATGTTATTGGTATTTCATGTGAAATTTTAGATTATATTGGCGTTAAAAAGGATAAAATAATACAGATTATTAAAAGTAATGCTAATAATAAAGTTTTTTTTAATGATTTTTTATTAAATTATAAAATGAAATCAATGACAAATGATAAAAAATACATTATACCATTTTTCTTATCCTTAAAAATTATAAAATAAAGTATTTTTTTCAATAAAATAACTATTTATAATAAAATGATTATTTTAAAATGGCACGTTTTATTATAAAAAAGAAAATTTCCAATAGACCTTTGCAACAAGTTAATAAACAAACTGTTGTGTATGAAAATAAAGAAGATAAAAAAGTAACAGATATGGATACTAAAGAAAAGATAACATTAGCAAATGAAATTTTGGGACAAAGTACAAATGATTTGACACAAATAAAGAAAGTACGTAAAGATAAAGGTTTGATTGAAAAAACTGAAAGTTCTAAAATAATTTTAACTGAAGATAATAGAGAATTATTGAATGACTAACCATGGATAAGAAATATTTAAAAGAACATAACTTATATGAAGCACATAAACAATTTATGCGTTTATGTGAATGGTCATATGTGCCACAAACACTTGAAGAAGAAGGGGAAGATGATGCACAACAAGACCCTAATTCTGATATGAATGGTCAAGACCCTAATATGGGTGGTGACCCAAATGCCATGGGTGGTCAAGACCCAAATGCCATGGCGCAAGACCCTAATATGGGCGGTGACCCAAACGCTATGGATGGAGGTCAAGACCCTAATATGGGTGGTGACCCAAATGCCATGGGTGGAGGTCAAGACCCTAATATGGATGACCCAAATGCCATGCCACAAGACCCTAATATGGGTGGTGAAATGCCACCAATGGATGATATGGGTGGTGAAGATGAGACTGTAATTGATGTTGATGATATTACAAATGCTCAAGAAAAAATGAATAGTAAAGTTAATGTTGTTGGTAAAGGATTAGGTGAAGTTGATGATAAAATCGAATCTTTATTACAATCATTAAGCAAAATGGAAGCAATGATAGATAATAATAATCAAGAAATTGCTAAATTTAAGGCTGAATTTGAAAAACGTAATCCAACTCAAACAGAAAAACTTAATTTACGTTCATTAGATTCATATCCATTTAATGTAAATCCTAAAGATTATTGGGCACAAAAAGGTGCTGACCCAAATAGTAATTATAGTGGTTATTCTAATAATGAAGAACCAACTACAAAAGAATATGTTATTACAAACAGTGATGTAGATGACTTTAGTGAAAGAGAAATGCAAGATAGTTTTGATATTGATGATGATTTAAAACAAGATATTAATAAAATTTTTGGTTTATAATCTTTAAAATTTTTTTGCTATTTATTATATATATGGGCAAATTATTATTAATAAAATGTCCATATATTTTTTTGTAATTTATTTTTTTAGTTTATATATTTGCATTGTAATAAAAATGTATAATAATATTTTTTAATATATTATTTTAATAACAATTTTAATTTTTAATTTTATGAGTAATTTTAATGTAAACATTTCACCAGAAGCAATTATGTCTCAACGTGAAGAACAAACGGTAAAACGTACACAAAACACTTTTAATGAAAAGAATTATCTTCAAGCAAGACTTGGACCTAATGAAGAAAGTAAGGAAATTACAATTAGACTTCTTCCATTTACAGAAGAAGGTGGAACACCTTTCCAAAAGATTCATATGCATCAAGTAAGAGTAAATAAGGGTGTTTCTCCTAGTGGTTGGAAACGTTTTCCATGTCCTATTAAGAATAACATGGGTACTGCATGTCCTTTTTGTGAAACTGCACAACAAGCACGTAGTTTAAAGAAATCTAGTACTTCGGAAGTCGAAAGAAAAAAGTATGGAGAAGTCGAAAAAGATAATTATCCTAAAAACATGTGGATAGTTAGATGCATTGAACGTGGTCACGAAGAAGACGGGGTGAAATTTTGGTTATTCTCTGATTCAATGAAAAAAGATGGTATATATGATAAAATATATGCAATTTTTAAGAAAAGAATTGAAAAAGGTAAAAATATTTTTGATTTGAATAGTGGTAAAGATTTATGTTTGAATTTGACAAAAGATTCACAAGGTAGAACAACAATTACGGTTACTGATGATGATGAATATACACCTTTAACAGATAATTATGAATTGGGTTTATCATGGGTTAAAGACCCTAAAAAATGGACTGATGTTTATACAGTTAAACCTTATGATTATATGTCTGTAATTGTACAAGGTGGAGTTCCAGTATTCTCTAAAGAAAAAAATACATATATCGATAGAGAACAAGCAATAAACGAAACTAAAAAGGAAATTGATGAAAATCTTACACCTATAACAAACGATTTGTCACGTCCAGATGAAGAAATGCTTAGAGAACTTATGGTTCAAAATATGTTTAATACAAATGATAACGTAAGTATTAATGATGACGATGATGATATACCATTTTAAGAGAATAACTAAGAAAAAAACAAATTAATATGAAACAAATTGTAAAAAAGAAAGAATACAGTGTTAAAGGTTTGAAAGAAAAAATGAAAATTAATATTTCAAATGATGATTTAACTAAATCTGTAGCAGATAAACCTTTGGATTTCATTCCAATGCCAGAAGCATTTCAAAAAGTAGTTAAATTACCTGGTTTCCCAATGGGATATATGTCAATTATTACTGGATGGAGTAATACTGGTAAGAGTTCATGTAAAAATGCAATCATTGCATCATGTATTAATAATGGGATTCTTCCTGTTATTTTTGAAACTGAAAACAATTTTGATTTTCAATTTGCAATTGATTGCGGTATGAAGGCAACTCCTATTTATGGTGATGTTGAAGTTGAACAAGTAGATGAAGAAACGGGTGAAATTTTTAATGTAAAAGAATCTAGAATAATTGATTACGAAGGTGATTTTTTATATTTTGATAGCAGATTGTTAGCTGATAGATATGGAAATTGGGATTATTCATCGAATAAAGAAGTGAAGTCAAAGAGAAAAATTGCAGTAATTGAAGATATTGCAAAATGTATTACTGAATTATTAGATTTGCAAGATAATGGTGAAATTCAACAACCAATGTGCTTTATATGGGATTCAGTTGGTTCAATTCCAAGTTATGCTTCATTAACTAAAAATAAAAATAATATGTATGATGCTGGTTCAATATCACAAGCCTTTGATATTATTTTAAATAATAGAATTCCAACATCAAGAAGTGTTAATGAACCTTATACAAATACATTTATTTGTGTAAATAAAATTTGGAATGATGCTATGAATAGTATGAACGGAATACCTAGCATAGAACTTAAAGGTGGTAAATTTTTTACATTTGCTAGTCGTTTAATCATACATTTAGGTGGTACTGCAAAAGCATCAACAAAAAAATTAACTGCAACTGTAAAAGGTGAAACTGTTAATTATGGTATAGTAAGTAAAATTACTGTAAAAAAGAATCATCTACCAACACCGTTCAATTTAACATATCAAGGAGAATTGGCGTTTTTACATAATGGTATTTGGGGTGTTGATGAAATCGATTCTTATAAAAAAACACACATGAAAAGAATTGTGTCAATGTTAGAACAACAAAGCGAAGGTAAAATCACATCAAATGATGTAAATGAAATTAACTTTAGTGAAGTTGATGGTGAAGATTAATAAAAAAAACAATAATTGTGTAAAAAAATAATGTTGCATAAAAAAAGTGAGTTTTACTCACTTTTTTTTTATTATATTAATATTTATTATTAAATAATATTAATTAATATAAAAATATACGTATATTATGGCAAAAAAACAATTAGTTAGATTGACAGAAAGTGATTTACACAATATTATTAATGAAAGTGTGAGAACAATTTTGTCTGAAAAAATGGATGAAGGATGGTGGGATACTGCCAAAAGTTTTATGGGACAATATGGCAAACGTAGTGCTGATAAGGCACAACAAATGGGTCAACAAGTTGGTAGTGCTGCAAAGAATGCTTATAACACAATGTCAAATAAGGCACAACAAATGGGTCAACAAGTTGGCAATGCTGCAAAGAATGCTTATAACACAGCATCAAATAATGTACAACAATTTGGTCAAAATGTTGCGAATGACGTAAGAACCACTTACAATAATGCTAAACAAGATGGTAATATGAAATCAATGCAAAAAGCATTCCAAAATTTTAAGGATGCTGTAGAAAAATTTAAAGCTGCTGGTGGCAAAGTTAACAATCAATTAGCATCTAGAATTAGTGGTATTGATAAAATGATGGCACAATATCAATCACATTTTTAAATTAGTATAAAAAAAAAGGAGACATAATGTCTCCTTTTTTTGTTTTTAACAACTTTTCCAACCTTTAACAAAACCTTTTACAAAATTGTGTGGGAAATTGATTGTGTAGGCAAACCATTTAATTAAAAATTCCATAATTTTTGTTTTAATAATTAATAACTGTGACAAAATTAGATAAAAATTATAAATCAACCAAATAAAATTAATAATATTTTGTATTTTTCGTATATTTTTTTATATATTTGTAATATTACACATAAATAATATTGTGATACATGTCATTTTTATGTTTTATAAGAGTGTTTCTTACGTATTATGATATATTTGTTAATTATTATTAGAAAAACGATTTAAGAGCGTTATTTTAGCGTTTAAAATGAAATAATAAAGATGTTTATGGTTATATAAATAATGTTAATAAAAAAAATATATAAATTTAATGAAACAAGTTATAAAAAAGAAGATAAAAGATAGTCACGATATAAATGACGAACCCATTATTAGGACTTTATTAGTTGATGGGAACAATTTAATGAAAATATCGCTAGTAGATAAAAGAATGAATAGTAAAAATAAGGAATATGGTATGGTATTCCAATTTTTATGGCAATTAAATAAGATTTTGACACGTAGTGATTATAATTTTGTGTATGTAATGTTTGACGGTGATAAATCTGGACAATTAAGATATAATTTTTATAAGGATTATAAGGCAAATCGTGATAAAAATTATGACGATACTAATAAAAGTGATTATAATAAATCATTAGAAGAGTATTGTAAGCGTGTAATTGCTTATAGTAAAAGTAAAAAGAATGAAGTTAAAAGAGGTGAAACTGAAGAGGAGTGTTTTGAACGTCAAAAGTATATACTTCAACAATGTTTAGAAGAATTATTTATTAGACAAGTAGAATGTGATGAAGTTGAGGGTGATGATTTGATTGCATATTATATCCAACATAAAAAACCTAATGAAAAGATAGTAATTGTCAGTGGTGATAGAGATTTAACGCAATTAATTAGTGATGATGTTTGTGTTTATATACCATCATTAAAAAAATATATATCACCTCAAAATCATTTAAAGGAATTGGGATTCATACATGAAAATGTGTTAATTAAAAAAATATTATGTGGTGATATATCAGATAATATTAAAGGTATAAAAGGATTAGGTGAAAAAACTTTTTTTGATTTATTTCCAAAAGCAAAGACAGAATATTATGATTTGGATAGGGTTATTTCTGAATCAAAAGAATTAATTGAAGAAAGAAAAAAAGAGAAAAAGAAACCTTTGGCAGTTACTGAAAATATTATTAATAGAAAAACAAATGGTTGTCAAGGGGTTGATATTTATGAAATTAATAATAAGATAATTAATTTATCAAATCCATTATTAACAGATGATGCTATTAATGAATTAAATTCTATTATGTATTCCCCATTAGACCCTAATGGTAGAGATTTTAAGAATTTATATAGTATAATTCAAGAAAATGAGATGATTGATTTAATTAAAGAAGATAATTTTACAAGATTATTTTCTGCATTTTATAAATTAATAAATGAGGAAAAAAAATATTATGAAAAATATGTAGAATAAATTTGTTTTTTGGAAAAACTAACTATATTTTTGCAATGTCAAAATTAAAAGAATGTTTAACTTTTTAAATTAAAAAAAAAAATGGAAAATAACAAAGAGTATCGTGAAGAAAGATTTGAATTTGCGTTGTATGTTAATGACAATGTAATTTGTAAGCGAAATTTTAGAATTAACAATTTTATTGAAGACAGTATGAATTCTCTTGAATTTAAGTATACTGTTGATGAAATTGTTAATCTTATTGATGAAGATTTAAAGTCGAAGAGTCGTGTTTACACTTGGTATTTCTTCAATGAGAATGAACCCGATGAAGAATTTACAAATCCTTTGATTGAACCTTGGGAATGCACATTTAAATTTGTTGTTTTGGATAATAAGAGAGAAGTTATCTCTAAAATTTGGGATGGTAGAGCATATCCTAAGTCAGTTCGTGAGAAGGTAGATTTGACAAATAAATTTGTTAAGATTCTTGGTAAAGATGGTAAGGTAAGTTTGTATGATAAGGATAGTTATTTTGAAACTAATCAAGATAGACTTTCTCATGAATTATATGTACTTCGTGGTCAGATTTTAGACAAGAGTGACGTTTTGCTTACAATTACACGTAAGATTTGTGAAACATGTGCTCCAAAGGGTGATGTACAATACAATTTGGGTGATTTTATGATGTCAGACACTTATAAGAATTTTGATTATAAGAAGACTGATGATGGTAAAATTGTTGCCACACAACAAAATAAGAGTAAAAAGTATTTCTTTGGAAGTGGTGGTTCATATCGTAAGTATGTACAAGATTGGGCAAAGGCAGTGAGTGAAAAGACAAAGGAATATTTTGATAACTTGTATAAGTAAAAATAATGGGTGTTGTTGATAAAAAAGATTTAGGTTATCTTGGTGAAAATTTCCAATATAAACTTATCCATACTTTTATGGAAGAAAAGGAATTTTTCAAGGATATTAGTGGAATTGTTGACCAAAATATGTTTACTGACCCAACTTTAAAAGTATTTGTTGGTGTCATGAAAGAATATTATGAAAGAGAAGAAGCAGTCCCATCTTATACTATGATGAGTATTGCATTGAATCAAAAGGCACATAATGAGATTGAAAAAGAAACATTTCAAGCAGTTTTGCAAAAAGTGGCAAATACACCGTCTGATGGTGTGTCATATATTAGAGAACTTGCTGAAAAATTCTTTAAACAACAAAATATTATTAAAACTGCAAATGAAATTCTTAAAATTGCAGGAGATGGTGATACATCTAAATATGAAAAGTGCTTAGAATTGTTAAACAATGCATTGAATCAAGGTACTAGAGAAGAATATGGTTCGTCAGTTTTCGATGATATTGGTGAAACATTGTCTGATGATTATCGCACACCTATTCCAACTGGTATTGGCAAGTTAGATGAAGCACTTGAAGGTGGACTTGGTAAGGGTGAACTTGGAGTAATAATTGGTCCGTCAAGTTTCGGAAAAACGTCACTAACAACTGCAATGGCATCTCATGCTTCAACATATAAATGTGAATCAAATAATTATAAGGGTTTTAAAGTTTTGCAAATTGTTTTTGAGGATAGAATTAAACAAATTCAAAGAAAACATATTGGTAGAATTACTGGAATTGAATCAAAGGACCTTTCTAAAAAAGAATGTATTAATGATGTATTAGAACAGTTATCAAAGTATGAAGATAAAGAAATGATGATGTCTAATCTAAAGATTTTACGTTTACCATCTGGCGAAATAACACCTAATAAAATAGAAAGACTCATAAAAAAAATGATTAATAATGGGTTTAAACCTGATTTATGTATTATTGATTATTTTGAGTGTTTATCACATGTAGGTGACGGTCATTCCAATGAGTATGAAAAAGAAGGTAAAACAATGAGAAAACTTGAATCCATGGCAAGTTATTTTGATATGGCAATATGGGTTCCCACTCAAGGTGTAAGAGACTCTGTAAATCTTGAACTTGTTACAATGGATAAAGCTGGTGGTTCTTTTAAGAAAATTCAAATTGCACATATTGTAATGTCTATTGCAAGAACAATGGAAGATATTGAAAGGAATAAAGCAACAATTGCATTATTGAAGAATCGAGCTGGAAAAAGTGGAAAAGTTTTTAATAATGTTGAGTTTAATAATGGTACTTGCAGAATTAGTACAGATGGTGTTGATGAATTTGAAAGTATGATTGAATATAATAAAAATGCCCAAAAAGATAAAGAAATTTTGGTTAGAAACATTTATATGCAATCTCAACAAAAAAAATAAAAAAAAATAAAATTTTAAAAAATTGGTTATCAAACCTTTAATTAGATAACCAATTTTTTTTATTATTTTTATAAATTTTTTATTAAATTTTGATTATATTTATTAAAACATAGTTAAAAATAATAAAAATAATTTAATAAAAAAATTCATATGAAAGTTATTAAAAGAGACAAAAGTGTTGAATTTTTCCAAGTGGAAAAAATTCATAATGCTGCTAGAAAAGCGTTTGAGTCTTGTAAAGTAGACTTTCCAGATGATTTGAAGGATTTGTTATCATCTTTATATGATGAAAACGATGACAAGACAGTTACTGTGGAAGAAATACAAGATGAGGTTGAGAAAGTTTTGTTAAATAATTACCCAGAAGTAGCAAAACATTATATTATATATAGATATAATCATAAAGTTATTAGGGAAAATAGAGATAAAATTATTAAAGGTTTATCCAAGAAATTAATGGCTCAAGACATTGAAAATCAAAATGCTAATGTTGATGAGCACTCATTTGGCGGTAGAATGGGCGAAGCAAATAGGGTTGTAACAAAAGATTATGCATTGAATTATTGCATGTCAAGAAAGTCAAGAAAAAACCATTTAAATAATGAAATTTATATCCATAAGTTAAAAATTGTGGCATAAATCAGTAATGATTTATTGAAAACTGTGTGAACCCAAACTAAAGGGGTGTGAGTTATTTAATAATAATTTGCTATCGGTTCAGAAAATGGAAACATTATTATGAGTAAGGGAGTCTAAGTCTTCAACTAAAAGATATGATAATACCGAGCGAAATATTAGTAATTTTATTTATTATTAATAGACGTGTATCGACCAATGGTGATGAGTGTAACCATGTAGGGTAGAGAAGAGTACTATTCGAAGCGCACAGCAACCTAAAAAGGTTGATGATATGGTCAGTCCTTATAGAAATATAAGAAGAAACGGATTTAGATAGTTATGCAGTTGGGATGCATAATTGTATGACAGTTCCTATGAGGGATTTATTGGCAAATGGTTTTAAGACAAGACAAACTGATATTAGACCCGCTAATAGTATTAATACAGCATTTCAATTAGTTGCTGTAATTTTTCAGTTGCAGTCGTTACAGCAATTTGGTGGTGTCGCATGCAATTGCCTTGATTGGGTAATGGTCCCATATGTTAAGAAGTCATTTGCTAAACATTATAAAGATGGTATGAAATATATCATTAAAAATCAATGGATATGTGATGGGACGATGAATTTATCAGATGAAAGATATAAAGTTAATGAAAAAGTATATGAATATGCAATGGAATTAACTGAAAGAGAATTAAAACAATCAGTAGAAGCTTTATATCATAATCTCGTGTCATTACAAAGTAGAAGTGGTAGGTGTTAAGGTTGCCTCTTCTTTAAAAAAATCCCGTAAAATCGGTGAAGCCTAAAAAAATATTTCATGGTAATACCGAGGTAATTTCTGAAATTGCGAAAGGTTCAGAAACACTGTAGAGCATAGGTGGTGAATAAATATAATCCACCCAAGAGTGCGGGACATCTTAAATTAAAGATGAAAATGTATGCCGAACTTATAGGAAACTATAAGAAGTATAAGATAAAAAACTTATACGATAACAAATTTTGAACCAATTGCCATTTTCATCAATTAATTATGGTACTTGTACTAGTATTGAAGGTAGAATGGTAATTAAAGCACTATTAGAGGGTTCTATTAACGGAGTTGGTAAATACCATAGAACACCAATATTCCCTTGTGGTATTTTTCAATTAATGAGTGGTGTTAATAGAAAAGAAGGTGACCCTAATTATGATTTATTTAAATTAGCATTAAAATCAACGTCACAAAGATTATATCCTAATTATGTAAATTGTGATTGGAGTGGAAATGCGGGTTACGATAAAAATGACCCAAGAACATATATGTCAACGATGGGTAAGTGTAAATGCAGCTCATCTAAAATCTTTTGAACCGTGCCAACGGGTGTGATTATGAAAAATAATTGCTAACGGTTAGGTCTTTTTAAAAAAGCTGTATTAAAAAGATGAGACCGTGCTAAGATTTAAAAAAAATTAAATAAAGTGTATCGACTAATCCTGATGAATGTAAGGATGTAGGGTGTGAGATAGGCGCACACTCGAAGCGGAAGACTACAATTTTTTGTAGAAGATATAGTCAGTGCTTATGGTGACATAAGAATAAATGTGTAGAACAGCAAACGGTTGGGATATTAATGGATTTGGTCAATTAAAGGACGGTAGAGGTAATATTTGTCCCGTTACCATCATTATGCCCACATTAGCAATGCAAGCGAAGGAGACCGCCTTAAAACAATTTGAGGAGGGTGATAAATCTAAGGACTTTAAGGAACTTCATATTAATTGTTTTAAGAAGTTATTAGATAAGAAAATTGGTGAAGCTAAGGATATGTTGATTGAGCGATTCAATTGGATTGCAAGTCAATCTCCAAAGGCAGCAAGTTTCATGTATGAAAATAATGTAATGGCTGGTTATATTCCAGAAGAGGGTATTATTAGTGCATTACGCCATGGGACTTTGGCCTTGGGAAGTTTAGGATTAGCAGAAACTTTACAAATATTAATTGGAAATGACCATACAAGTGAAGAAGGTATGGCAATTGCAAAAGATATTTATAAATTATTTAATAAGAGATGTTGTGAATATAAGGAAAAATATAAATTGAATTTTGGAGTATATAATACGCCTAAAAAAGTTGGGCTGCTTAAAAGTGATTTTAAGTGAAAACCTTGTTAAACGGGCAAACGTAATAAGTTGGTAAGAGAGACTAAACTTATAAAAAAATTTATAAGCAAGTTAATCCCGTAGGATAAAATTATTTTTTTTTTTCATTTATTATGTATATATTTGTAAAAAAATATATATGTATGGCAAAACGAAAATTATATGATAAATTGATAAAGAAAGATGATATAAAAGAAGAATTATATCTTGTAAATGGTAGTATGGTTGATTATATTACACGTAACGGAAACATATACTGTGATTATGGAAACGGAATGTTTTTAAAACGTTCTATTACTGTAAACAATCATAACGGGTATTGTTATGTAAATATTAACTATAATGGTAATATAAAACAACGGAGATTACATCGCTTAATAGCAGAAGCGTTTATTCCTAATGATGATGTTCAAACCAAAACAGTTGTAATGCATATTGATAATAATAAACAAAATAATTGCATTAAAAATTTAAAATGGGGAACAATTAGTGAAAATACTAAACAAGCATATGATGATATGATAGCAAAAACTGATAAAGGTTTTGATGACTCTCAATCACTTCCAATTGCAATCTTTGATTTAGGATATAATTTAATTGATACATGTGGTTCTGTATCGTTAACAAGTATTAAATATAATGTATCTAAAAGTAGTATTTTATATCAATGTTATCATAAAGTAAGAAATAAAACAAAAAAATCAAAATGTGGTTTTTATTTTAGATTTTTAAATGAATATGAAAAAAATGATTTTGTTCTCTAACGACTATCGAAACTATATTTTATGTAGAAATACATAGAAAAATAAAGGAGTAGAGTAGATTTATAATTTTTAAATCGAAAAGCAAGGCTCTTTAAGTTTGTTAATAGAATTTAAAGATGAAGATATAGTCTAATCCCCTTTATAAATATCGGGAAACCGAGGGTAGAAATGGCTGAAAATTTATGTTATACTGCGATGAAGAATTTCAGAGCAAAGTACGGAATTATTCCAAATGTATCAGATAGAGAATATTTTACTAATTCAATGCATGTTCCAGTATGGAAACAGTTAAATCCATTTGAAAAGATTGATATTGAAAGTCAATTAACTGGATATTCAAACTCAGGATGTATAACATATATTGAATTACCAAGTACGACTAAGAATAATCTTGAAGCATTGGAAACAATTGTTAGTTATGCTATGGATAAGGATGTTCCTTATTTTGCGATTAATATTCCAGTTGATACTTGTACAGAGTGTGGATATACTGATGAGTTAAATGATATTTGTCCTATGTGTGGTGGTAATAAAATTGAACGTTTGAGAAGAGTGACTGGTTAACAAATAGCCGTTTATATTAGAAATAATATAAATTATTATCGGGCAAAAACGGTGAAGACTAAGTTAAAAAAAAATAATATGTTAATACCGTGTTAATTTAATGTTTAAAAAACATTAAATAATGTAACGCATAGATAGTGAACCTATTATATAAATAGAATATAATCTATCCACGAGTGTCCGACATCTAAACAAGTTATGTTGTAGATGAAAATGTATGCTGAACTTATGGGAAACTATAAGAAGTATGAGATAAAAAACTTATACGATAACAAAATTGTATTTAACTGGAAATTATACTACTGCTTTTAATAAGGGCAAACAAGATGAAGTAAATGATAGAATAAAACATGTTGAAAATTTTTAATAAATAATGAATTATAGTGGTATTTCATATCCTGATGTTAATAATGGTAAAGGATTTAGAGTAACTTTATTTGTTAGTGGTTGTAACCATCGCTGTCATGGTTGTCAAAATCCAGAAACTTGGGATTTTGAATATGGTTCTAAATTTAATGAAGACATTAAAAAGAAATTGTTTGATGTTTGTTCAAAGGAATACATTAAGGGTTTAACTTTAAGTGGTGGTGACCCTTTGGATAATTATGATGATGTTTTAGACTTGGTAAAAGAATTTCGTAGTACATTCAATGATACCAAAGATATATGGTTATACACTGGATATTGTATTGAGGATTTAATATCTTTAGGAAAGGATGAAATATTGGAATATATTGATGTAATTGTTGATGGTGAATATGATGAAAATCAACGTGATGTTACATTAAATTTTAGAGGTTCTAAAAATCAAAGAGTTATTTATTTAAAATAAATGTTTATAATGGTGTAGTTAAATGACTGCACCATTTTTTTTGTGTTATTATTTATTTTGTAGAAATAATAACTTATATTTTATATAAGTTATTTCCTTAAAAATATAATTTAGAATATTTATTTTTATATTAAAATAATAAAAACATGACTAAAAAGCAATTTTATGGTATAAAATACCCTTTTATATCTCAAGATGAGGAAAATTATTTTATTGATTTGAATAATGATATTAAATCAAAGATTAAGAGTTTATTAATTCATGTTGTATTTACTCCAAAGGGTCAGAGAATACGTGACCCAGAGTTTGGTACTAATTTAATTAGATTTTTATATGAACCTAATGATAATGAAACATGGGAATCAATAAAAAATGAGGTAATTGATGTTGTATCTAAATATATTGGTGGTATTATGATAGATGAAATTACTGTATTATCATCTGATGAAGAGGGAAGGGATGTGTTAGTTAGATTAGATTACACAATTAATAATGGATTTCAAGAAGAAACTGACAGTTTAATAACAAAAATATAAATGGAAAAGAAAATAAATTATTTATCAAGAGATTTTCAAAGCATTAAGAATGAATTGATAAATTTCAGTAAAAAATATTATCCAGAATTAACAGATAATTTTAATGATGCTAGTATTGGCACTTGGTTTATTGATTTAATGAGTGCTGTTGGAGATGATTTAAGTTATCATACTGATAGGATGTATCAAGAAACTAATTTGGATAGTGCTAAATTAAGAAGTTCTGTATTAAATGCTGCAAGGTTGAATGGTGTTAAGATTCCAGGACCTAAATGCAGTGTATGTGAAGTAGAAATTTCAGTGATTTTACCTATTAGTACTGAAAATAATAATAGTATTCCTATGTGGGAATATTCTCCATTAATTAAGCGTGGGAGTACAGTTGGTAATACTAAATATCAATTTGAGTTGTTAGAAGATGTTGATTTTGCATCTCAATTTAATTCAGATGGTGTTTCAAATCGTAAGTTTGTACCAATGAGAAGTGCAAATGGTGCTATTCAGAATTATAAAGTTACGAAAACGGTATTAGTTTATGGTGGTAATACTAAAATTTATAAAAAAGTATTGACAGAAAATGACGTTATGCCATTTATGGAAGTTATATTACCAGAACAAAATGTATGTAATGTTGAATCAATAATTTTTAAGGAAACTGCATCATTAAATGATAATCCTCAAATGTTTGAATTTTTTATTGATGAGGAAGAATATAAAATATTAGACCAAGATATTTCAACATATCGTTATTTTGAAGTCGATTCTTTATCTGACCAATATAGATTTGGTACTAAAACTAATTTTATAGATAAAGGTGATGATAATTATACTGTTGATATTTCAATTCCTTTATCTTATGAGGATTATACTGAGGGTGAAAGTGGAAATACTCGTACTAGTAGATATTTTCTTGGCAAATGGAAGGGGATTAGTCAAAAATTCATTACAGAATACACTGACAATAATTATTTAAAGGTTATTTTTGGTTGTGGTACTGATGTAAATGAAGATGTGTTGCAATGTGGTACTGTTTATGGTGAATATATAACATCTAAGATAATAAATAATAATATGCTTGGTTTATTACCTAAATCTGGATGGGTTATGTATATTCTTTATCGTGTAGGTGGAGGAATTGATGCCAATTTAGGTCCTAATTCTATAAATAAGATAATTAATGCAAATATTGTTTTTCCTCGTGATAATAATAATATTGATGCTAGTATAAAAAGTAGTATTATTAATAGTTTAAATGTTACAAATATTGTAAGTTCTGTTGGTGGTAAAGATATGCCATCAACTGAAGAAATCAAGTTTATGACAAAATATTGGATTAATAATCAAAATCGTTGTGTTACATTAAAAGATTATAAGTCAAAAGTTATGCAGATACCTCCAAAGTATGGTTGTCCATTTAGATGTAATGCTATGGAAGATAATAATAAAATTGTAATTTCAATGTTAACAGTTGATAATAATGGTGATTTATCAACAATTATTCCAGAAGTTATGGCAAATAATATTGTTGAATATTTAAGTCATTATAAGTCTTTATCTGATTATGTTGAAATACATAGTGGAAAGATATTTAATATTGGTTTTGAGGTAGATGTATTTGTTGATAAGAATTATGTAACAGTTGATGTTATTAATAAAGTTATTAATACAATTACAGAATATTTTGATATTAATAAACATGATATGGGTAGTGATATTTTTGTTGGTGATTTAGAAAGAGAAATTAACACTGTTGACGGTATTATTAGTTTAATTGATTTACGTGCATATAGTTTATCTAATGGTGTTTATAGTTCAACAGCATGCCCATTACCTCAACGTGATTACGTTAATGATTCATGTGAAACTCAAGTGAATACATCATCATTTAATAATATAGATGGTACTAATGCATTTGAAATTAATTTAGATGCCATTGACCATGTTTTATATAATGATATTGATTCAATGTTTGAAATAAAGAATCCATCGACTGATATTCAAGTAAGAGTTAAGTTAAGATAAGATTTTAAATAAAAAAAAAACAAATTATGGGTTGTAATTGTAAAATGAAAAAGATGGAAAAGAAATTTCCATCTATCATTACTCCAACATATAATAAACAAGGTATTGGTAAATTTTTAGATATTATAAAACAGCGATTATGGAAATTATTAGGTTGTATAATTGTTATTATTTTTATGATTTTAGCAATACCTTTTGTTGCACTAATGGTTATATATAATTATGTTAGACATGGTGAACTAATGTTTAGTATTCCATTTTTAGATAAACCTAGTGAAAGAAAGAAAAAATATTTGGAGAAAATAACACAAAAAGAAGTTTAAGCAATGGCTGAAAAAAGTTATCGAATAAAAGCAAGCGTTGGACAAGAACAAGTAATAAAAACTTCTTTAACGCAAGACATAGATTTTTTAGAAGTTTTATCGTTAAAACTGAACCAAAAGGACACGTACAAATTGCACGTGTCCAATTATGGTATTATTGTGGGTAGAGTTTTAGCTAATGAAGCATTTGGTATTCCAAATGCAAAAGTTTCAGTATTCATTAAATTAAATGATGATGATTTAGAAAACAGTGAAATAGCAAATTTATATCCTTATAGAAGTATAATGACAACTAATAATGATAATAAACGCTATAATTTATTAAGTGATAGTTCTAATGATGATTGTTATCGTATTGTTGGTACATTCCCAAATAAAAGATTAGTATTAGATAATGATACTGAAATAGAAATTTATGATAAATATTGGAAATATACAACAGTTACAAATCAATCAGGTGACTATATGATATTTGGTGTTCCTACTGGAAATCAAACAATTCATGTTGACATTGATTTATCTGACATTGGTATATTATCACAAAAACCACGTGATTTCTTTTATAAGGGGTATAATAAAGAGCAATTTGATAGTGCTGAACAATTTAAAGAAGGTAGTGATTTAGATAGTTTAACTCAATTATTAAGTCAAAATACATCTGTTCATGTATTTCCTTTTTTTGGTGATAAAAGTGAAAATGATATTGCTATTACACGTTGTGATATTCAAGTGCCTTATAAATTTGAACCAACATGTGTTTTTATTGGTTCTATAATATCAGATAAGAAAGGGCAGCATATTGGTCATGCATGTGGTCCTAGTAAAAAGGTCGGTTTTAATTCTAATTTAACTACGGGAGAAGGTACTATTGAAATGATTAGACAAACTCCAGATGGTTTAATTGAAGAATTTCCAATTAAGGCAAATCGTTTAATAGATGGTGATGGTGTATGGTGTTATCAAATTCCAATGAATTTAGATTATATTGGTACAGATGAGTTTGGTAACATAATACCAGTACAAGATAGTACAAAGGGTATACCAACACGTACTTCAGTTCGTTTTAGAATATCTATGCAAGAGACAATTTCTGCTCCAAGTACTGAGCATGTTGCAAAACATTTAGTGCCTAGTGTTCATGAATTAGATTCACAAACAAATGAACCACATATATTAAATGGTAGTTTATATGATAATTGTTATGAATTTGGTAGTGCTACTCCAAAAGAATATTTTAGGGATTTATTATGGAATAAAGTATATAGTGTAAAGAGTTTTATACCTAGATTTGAGCATAAGAATAAAAGTGGCAAGAATTATATGGGTATACGCTCAGTAAATGATGATACAAATAATAATAATGTATTTCCGTTTAATAGTGCTAGATTCCAATTAAAATTTACTTATCGTTTATTATGCATGTTAATGTCAATTGTTATTGATATACTTGGATTTTATAATAAATTAATTAGTGAAATAATTTGTTTAACTATTAAAATACCAGTTATACATGTTAAAATTAGACCATTTAAATTTTTATCTGAATTAATAAAATGTATTGGTATGAAAGGTGGGTGGTTTTTTGAAGAAGAATCACACATATATTATTTCCCTAGATGTGATAAAGAATGTGGTAGTATTATTGAACGTGATGGGTTGGAAGTTAATAAAGATAAAAATGCATTAAAAGATAGAATACAGCAAGCATTAGCATTAGAATATGATTTAGTACATTTAGATTTCCATAATGATTGGGTTAACGGTACTCTTTATTTTCCATTATGGTTTTGGAAAAAACGTGCAAAGAAAAAATATTTTTTTGGGTTATTTAGCAAAAAAGCTGTTAACACTTTTTGTTCTTGTGATAAAAGTTATGGTGCTTTAGCATTAACTCAAGGTTGTAGTGTTACTTATGACTCTAGTTTTAAACCAATAAATGTTCCTAGTGAATCTAAAGATTTACATAAACATTATGAAGGAAGACAAGTAAAATATGGTGTAATTAAGGAATTTACTAATAGAGATGGGTTAAATGTATATTACTATGCTCCTGGAGTTCCTAATGACGGTAATTATAAAAGTAATAAAGGATTGACTAGTTTTAGTCAATTATTTGCTACTGACATTATTTTATTAGGTAGTTTAAATTCTTGTGATTTAGACAATTTACCAAAGACTTTTGATTCATTACCAAGTACAACAGTTAATCTTCCTTTTATTGCAACATTTACAAGTGATGAGACTGGTGATGGTGTTGTTACTGGTTTAGATTGGGGTCATAATGGTCAAAATGCTCCAGTTAAATATCAAGAAGGTCTTCTTATTGACTTAACTTGTTGGAATATTTATACGAGATATAAGAGTTGTGTAAATTTATCACGTTTAAGTGAATTACATGTTACTTTAGATATGGATATGAAGGTTGATGATGTTAATGAACCTAATATTATACATGATGGTTTAATTACTGAAAAAGAACTTGTTGAGCATGAAACACGTGCAAAATTTGCATCATTAAATCATAATGGTTTAACTAATTTGGTTAAAAATCCAACAACAAATTATGACACATATAAATTTCATTATGTTTATCCAGTTAATTTTGACGGTCATTTAGAAAGTATTAGGACTAATTATAGTATTTCTAAAACATTTAGTGATATTAGTGATAGTAATTACATAATGTATCGTTTAGGTGAGGGAAAAGATTCTAAATCTAATTTAAGACATAAAAAGCATTTCTATAATGGCACTGAAAATAATTTTACTTTCCCGTTGTATAACAATTCTTTTTATTTTTATTTTGGTTTGAATGAAGGAAATACTGCCATTGATAAATTTAATACACAATATAACGCATTATGTACAAAGCGTAATAATTTTTCATTTACAATTGAATATAATGCAAAAGCCGGAAAATGGTGTTATAACCCATCAAATGTTGCAACTGATTTTGGTACAATTGACATTGAATTTGAAGGTTTAACTGAATCATTTAGTTATACGCTTTATAATGAATTTAATGAAATGTTAATTAGTGAAACAAATGTTGTTAGTAATGATTTAAAATTTGGATATGACATTAAAGAAGGTGGTAAATCATATATTATGACCAATGATGGTTATAAAAGAGATGGTCGTTTAAAGGAATTTAATACTGGTAAACTTGTTACAAATTCTTTTGATGAACCAATATTTTTAGAAAATGGAATTTATTATTTAGAAGTAACTAATTCATTTGGAATGAAAGTTACTCAAAAAATAAATATGATACAAAATGTATTATCGCCAAATTTTGAAGAAATTAGATTAGGAACTAAATATATCCAAGGAAAAACAACAGCATCTGATATATGTGGTGAAATGGATTATTATGGTGAAATTAGAATTAAATCATTTACAATTGATGGTGAGGATGTATATGTACAGTCAATAGAAAATTATTATTTAGATGGTGTTGACCATTATTATATTATAAATGAAACTATTGTTTATCCTATTGATGGCGTTATTGATTATAATGAAGTAAATTATAATGAGACATACAATGAAGAAGATAACAAATGGTTTGTTGAAATTAGTGGTGAAACATATGAAAGTTATATATACGAACAACAAAAAGAAGTTACTTGTAAAGTTACTTGTTCAGATGGTTCACAAATATATTTAATTTTAGAACCAGAAAATGATGAAACACAAGATATTTCTAACTTTGTTTGTTATGGTGTTGGTAACATACAATCAGCAAGATTGGAGCAACAAGGTGAAGTAAATGGTGTTGAAGTTTATACATTAATTTTTAATATATGGAAACCTGGAGACTATATTTTAACATCAAATCAAATATGTAATAATTTATTGAATGATAATGTTAGTGTTAATACAATTAGTATTGAAAATGGTGAGAAATTCCAAGCATTAATTAATGATGTTCCATTTAATTTAGTTAATAATGATTATTTTAAGGGCAATTTAATACCATATGCTGAAGGTTTAACTTCAATCACTAATTCTATTGAAGATTCTTTCCCAAGACCTTGGTTGCAATTAGAAAATCCACAAGTTTATGGTTTTAAAGGTACAAAGTTTAGTGATATTGATTTTTGGGATGATTTTGTTGATGTATCTTCAACTTATAAGGTTAAAGATGAAGAAACTATTAATTATATTACTAGTAGTTCTAAAATTGACATAATAAAGACTCAAATTAAGGCAATATCTGAAATGCGTAATATTGCTTATATTATGGGTGAAGAAAACATTCCTCAAATAACAATAACAACTAAAGGTGGTAAAGAACCAATTATAATTCGTAATATTCATCCTAATTATAATTTATTAGATGAAGAAAATTATATAAGTGATGGAATTCTTGTTGAAAATAGTAATAGTTTACAAGCACCATTAATGTTCCCATATATTGTTGATGAATTTTATCAAAATACAAGAGATTTGGATTATGGTGAAAAATATAAAATAAGATTAAATGATTTAGTATATCCATTGTCGACAAATAAATTGGGTAATTATTTTGCTGTATTTACTAATAATGGTGGTATGGTTAATTTATTAAATGGCGAATCTAAATATGATAGTTCATTATATGTTGAATCAGTACCAATTGGAGCAAAACCACTTACAAGTATAACAACAGCAAAAACTGTTAAAACTAATAAATATCCACAAGCAATATTTCAAAAAGGTTGTGAATATTTTAGAACCATGTTTGTTGAAAAACGAATTAGTTTTGGTGGTAAATTTTATTTACCAATATCATGTAAATATAAAATTAATGATGATGACGATTTATTATGGAAGTATGGTAATTTTAAAGCAAAGATTTATAATGTTGCGCCATTAGTTTATGATGAAGAAAATAATATAATTGGTGATAATTTATCATATGAAATAAAACATGTACTTGATGAAATAACAGTTGAAAATATTGTATCATATTCTACTAAAAATAATCAAACTAAAGTTTATTATGAAATAAATGGTGGTAAATATTCGTTATCATTTACTAGTTTAAGTTATTTTAATGGTATTTCACAAGGGTTTTCAACACCTAATACAATAACTGGAAAAAGTTTTGATGATATATTAGTTAAAATAAGAAGTATTTGTGACAATATCGCTGACAATATCAATTTTGTATATAATAACAATACAATTGCAAGTATAACATTTAATAAAATTGTTGACATAGATGATGCTTCTGTATTTAGTGATGATAGTAACATTAAATTGACTTCTAACTTAATGTGGTATAGTGATTTATGTAATGTTTCAAGAAATAAAAGTCAATTAAGATTAAACGGACGTTTATTTAAAAATTTAATTAGTGTTGATGATATTGAAACTGATGTTAGAGATAAATTTGAAAATTACTTATATGGTAGTGAAAATTATGGGACTAACCAACATATTTCATTTAGTACTACAAGTGGTTTAACAGTACCATTTGGTTCAACTTTCTCAATTGAATCAAGTAATTGTAAGATGCTTGGTGAATTAGAATATGAAGTTGTTACAGATGAAGAAGAAAAGGAACATTATATATTTAGTTCAAAAGTAGAAAGTGGTGATGTTATTAAAACAAGTTTAGATATTGGTGACCGCATAAATGTTGTTAGTAGTTCATTATTTTATGAACCAATTAATAATGGTAAATATTTTGTTTATAATGGTCAAAGAACATTTTTAGGACAAAAAGATGAAAATGCTTATAAAAAATATTATGTGTATAATAAGAATGATTTTGATAGTGATTCAGAAACTATACATAATTTATATACTATTTTTAATGGTGAAGAGATACAAATAGAACAAAGTACTAGTGACACTGATTATGCAAATTGTTATACGTTATCAAGCACTACCAAAGGATTTATTTGGTTTAAGAAAACATTAGTATATACTACTTATGATGGAATTTCTGATATAATATCAAGTAAAGGTACACAAAAATACATGAATAAATTTGGTGTACCAATATATTGTTATTATGGTAATGGATATTTGTATTATACATTTAATCCATATTTTAGAGACGAGTTTGTTAAATTATCTTACACATCTAATAAGAATAATATTAGTGATTCTTTATATACAACAGTTGCTAGTGATGGTTATTATTATGTATATGATAATAGAGAAACAGATGATGGTAGTGATGAAAATAACGAAAATTATATTAAAGTTGGGTCATATATTAATTTTGTATTTAAAATTAAATTAGATGATAAGTATGTTAATGCTGTGATTCCAATACCAAGACAAGAATATTTAACTATTGTAGAATCTAATAATACCACTAATGCTACATTAACTAATTATAGTGGATATTTTTATAAAACTATTGAACAAAATAATAATGAAAAGTCTACATTAATATCTGAAACATGTAAATTAACATATAGTGATGATGATGATAAAGTTACATCAGTTGAAATAGAAGAAGGTAACACATATAAAGTTACTACTTATATTAAAAAAGAATGGTTACAACCATATGTTGTAATGTATTATTATTTCCCAATAAATTTTAATAGTATAAAGAATCCTTATATTAATACTAAAAATTTATTTAATGTTAATGATGTTTATGATGGTAAAGAAATAACACTTCAAGTATATAAAAATAGTGAACTTGAATTGGCATCAGATGTTACATATGTATTTGAAAAAAATGAACTTAATAATAGATTTTATCTTCGTGAACTTGATAGTGATGGTAACACAGTAAAATATCATAAGTTACAATTATTATATAGAAAATATTATTCATATAGTGCGTCAAATACTTTTTATTATGATGGTGAGGAAGAATTAAAACATAAATATGGTGAAGTTTATAAAGTAGATACACATATTAATAATTTATTATATGTAAAATCAATAAGAACAACAACTCCAACTGATTTAGATAATGACCCACATATAAAAAATGACGATGATACAAATACTTATAAAACTGTACATAAAGTATCATCATTATTTAAGAAGAGTGGTGACACAGTTGAATTTAATAGTGAATTATATGATGTTAGAGAATTGCCTTTTACACAATTTGAAATATCAACTATTGAAGATTTTTCTTGTAACATAGAAATGGATTCTAATAATGAAGATTGTGATAGCATATCAACAGAATCACCATTTTTATCATATGCAGTAACTAAAAATTATGGTCTTGAAAAGAATAATGAAGAATATGTATTTTTTGATGAATTTGAATCATCAATGCCTATTTGGAGTGTGCCAAGCAATAATGTTAATTTAGTCAAAAATGTAGATTTTTTTGAGAATGGCATTTACAATATTTGTATCTTGACAGAAAAACCATATGTTATATATAATGATAAACTTTATGATTATATTGTATATAAACCTAAACATGATTTGAATGGGTATTTGCTTAATAAAGACGGCGAACATTTATTAGATTTATCTAATAATAAAATTCACTGGACAAATGTAATTGAAATTTATTATGTTTTATTAGGAAAAAATAAAATTTTAAATGATAAAACAAATGAAGAAATTTCAATATCTACAAGCAAATATAATAATGATACATTCAATAATATTGTTTGGAATGAAATAACTTTTAGTGAGTATAAAACTTTAATTGAGAGCGAAATTAAAGAAGATTCAACTAATATTTATTTGCGACAAAAGTCAATAAAAAAAGTAGTTATTATACCTAAAGAAGAAATTAATTTAACTAAATTAGGTGATAAACGATATTATCAAGGTTCATTTAATGTAGATAATGTTCTTAAAGAAAATATTAGTCATGAGACTAAAAAATGTGGTAATACTAATTTACCATATTTTATACCTGAAATTACAAATGAAAATGATTTATATTTAATTAAAAAATATAAAACAAAAAGTGCTATGATTGGTGAGACTTATCCATATTTTAATAGATTTGCTTTTGGTTCGTTAGAAACTAAAACAAATCATTATGGAACACCAATTAAAGTATTTGATTTCATAACTGATGAAGAAGGTAATAAAAATACAAAATTTTTTGAGTCAAGTAATTTAGGGTTTGAATATGGTAATTATTTATCTATTTTTAAGAATCATCCAATACGTACTACTAAAATGTTTAGTTATGAATTAAATGGTATTTTAAACAGTAAAATTTATTCATATGCATCTAATTTTAATGATACAATGGGATTCCATTCATTTGTTCCAGTAGTAAATAATGAAAAAGTATATGAATCAAATGAAAATTATGATAAATTATTATATGTATTCCAACCAAATACAAAATGTGATATACCAAAAGGAACAAAGATAATTTCTTGTAATTTTGCAAAAAGTTATGGTGATTCAAATGTAGATTTTAATTATGGATTAATTGAAACCTTTTCTCAAAGTTCTAGTTTCCATGTTGGACCAATGTATTTTGGGTCATCATTTGATATTAAGGTGACTAACCAAGAGCATAAATTTGGTGCATATAGCATAATAAAAAAATTACCAGTTTATATTTTCAATGATAATATAAATGAAGATTTGAAACTAGCATTTGATGATAATAATTTTACATATTATTTTAATGGAAAAGATTATACATATAATGACGATGAAAAAATAAATGGTATAACTTTACCACAATTAACTTATTATGCGTCTTATTCTAATGACCAATTTACTGATGAAATAGGTATAAATACAGACGGTAGTACTGTTAATGCTCAATTATTTGATGGTAATAAAATTAAATTATTGGATAATTATGGTGATGATATGTATTTAATGCGTTTTGATGATAAAAAACTTGAAAATTATAATGGTTTTAATAGTATTAAACCAATTTTTAAATTTAATTATGATTCAAAATATTATATATCATTGTTAGACCCATATACAATGTCAACTATCCATAGTATTGAAGTTGAAAAAAGTAAGATTAATGATGAATTAACTAAGATTATTGAAAAATATAATATTACTAAATTAGGTGATAACAAATATAATCTTTATTATAATGGCATTTATGAGGATGATTCAGATAATGAAGGAGGTGACTCTGGAGGTAATGAAGGAGGTGACTCTGGAAGCGATGAAGGTGGTAGTGGTGAAAGTGAAAAATATACAGTTAATATTAGAATACCATTATATACTACAATAAATGCAACTACTTACATTCAAGTTAATTTAACCAAAGAATTAAGTAGAAGTTTAATAGATAGTGGTGCTGTTAAATGGAATCATATTGTTAATGAATTTAAAACTACAGAAAAACCAAGATTAGAAGCATATAATGGTTATGTAACTTTATTTTATATTAATACTGCTTATTATTTGAGAAAAAATGGAAAAGAAGGTGATAAAATAAAAGACACTGATGAAGTACAATTAGTACTAGATAATTTAACAAATGAAAATACTAATGATTATGCTGTAGATGTTGAAGGACTAGTCGCATATAATAGTTCAGATGATACTCCAGGAACTGGTGGAGGTGGTATTATTACAACTAGTCAAACACCTAGTGTGACTTCAGTTTATGAAGAATCTTATGAACCTAGTACAATATCTGATGAAACAGTTGTCATTAATGACACTGAAGGAAGTCTCCCAGAAGATGACTTTAAGTATTATGTTATAAATCTTAGTGCTGATACGCCAATTTTTGATGAAATTTATTTATATGATTATAGAGTTAATGGTTATCCTATAAACGTAATAAAAGATGGTAAAAGTAGTCAAGATACGATTAGTGGTACTATAACTAAACATGAATTAAATTATATTGGTTTTGTTTCTGATTTAACTAGTAGAGATAATAAAGACATTAGAGCTATAGAAAAAAATAATATTGAATATCCTTATTATATTGCTTTTAGTAAAAATCGTACTACAATTATGCCAACTATAGATGATATATTAGAAATTGGTTATATTAAAGATAAAGAAATAGAATTAAATAATGATATTATTAATGGTCAAGTGTCATTAAGAAATTATTATACTTTAATAATACCATATGCAGCTGCAAAATATTCTGAACAAAAACTTGTTCAAATTACTTGTGATGATGGGTATGTTGTTAATGGGACACAATATGAAAAAATAATGTGTATAAATGGTGAAGGTGAAAAGAAAGAATACACTTTTAACACTTTATTGAATCAAGGTATACTTGGTTTATATATTTACCATATTGAAACCATTAATGATGTTAATTATGATTTTGTATCTAGAATATCTAATATTAAAACTGTTGGTGTGTCATATTTATTAACAGTTGATTGTGACAATTTGGTTAATAAACAAAATGTTGTTTTATCAATATCAACAAACAATTTATTACATAAATTCCCATTCCACTATAAAGATGGTATGTTAAAACCTGGATTTTATGATAAATTTATTGATTATGATGATAATATTAATATAGGTGTTGGTGGTAATAATAGTGGTGGAAATGGTGGTTCGACAACAACATCATATGATGTTGAAATACCTATTCAATTAAGTAATGGTTCAACTAGTTTTACGCCAATATCAATAGAATTAACATTAAATAAAATTACCAATTTGTATTGGGAGGATATTGCAAATAGATTCAATGCGCTCGATTCTAAAAGAATTGGTAGTGATAATGGTGTTATTAAATATTATGACAATAATAATGTTTATTCATTATGTTATTTGAACGGTAATACACGTGTTAATATTAAAACAACTGACACTATAAAATTTAGTTATTATGGTAGTAATACTGGTTATAAATATAATGGTAGTACTATATATGGTTATAAGTAATTTTAAAAAAAATTAAGTATGAAAATTTTATTAAATAAAATGTTTAGTAAAACTAATAGAAATGTTAACAATACTCTTGCTACCCAATTAAAGGGTAGCAAGAAGTTGTTACCACAATCTCAAATATTTGCTCAAATAAATGAGATGGAAGTTTATAACAATGAGCGTAATAATTGTAATTTAATACGTTTAAATTGTGTTATTAATCCGTTATGTAGTAATGTATTGTTTAACAGTATTAGTGAAATTGTTAAAAATGAAGGTGACCCTAATTCAGTAAAATTATTAAATTATGGATTAGTAGATGGTTATATTAACAGAAAGGATTTTGATGATAAAATATATTGTAAAAATTCCGATATTTTTATGTATGGTGAATCAAAGGAGGGTATTAGAGATACGCAATTATCATCTAATAAATGTGGTTTTACTTATAATTGTGGAATTGACATATTTAATAATCATATATTAAGAAATAATACATTTAAGACTGTATGTTTTAATGAAGTCAAGAATCCAGAGTTTAATACTATTATTGATTGGATGCGTGATGAAAATGGTGTTAATATAAACACAAGTACATATGATGATACTAGTATAAAAAATTTATCTTCAACTGACAAAATGTTAGCAAATGGTTCTATTGTTGCTCAACATTTATATACTACAGAAGATGTTGAAACTTTTGAAAATACAATTGATGATAAACTAATTGAAAAAAATGGATGGTTTGGTTTTACTAATATTGGTAAGTTTTCTGTTGTAGATAACAACAATGAAACAATGGATATATTTAGGGTAATTAATTATAGGCGTTCATGTGATTTTATTCAAATGTATCCTTCATCTGATTTATGGTCATTTACTCCACGTTATAATTCTTATATTCATAGATTAGAAAAGAATTGGAATTATTGTTTAACTTATCCAAGTTCATCGACCACACAAAATATTTCTTTTATTAGAGATAATACTAATAGTTTAAAAATAATGTATTTTGATGATAGGGTTAAGTTGAAAAGTGGTATAAGTGCAATTAAAATATATAGTATTTGTAAGCATGGTTTAAAGAAAGGTGAGCATATAAATTTATATAAGAATGATGATATATTTCTTCAATCTTGTGAAGTTAGAGAAGTTGAAGATGATTATATATTTTATATTTTTAGTGATGGTATAAAATTGAGTAATTTATGGCATGAATTAACAAAAGCGGATACTGATACGGTTGGGACAGATGATTTTTTTGTTCAAATAAAAGTGCCATTAACTAATTTATATATAACATATGATAATAAATCTTATAGTGGTAATTCAATTACTTTACCAAAAAGTACTGAAAAAATAGAAAAATCATCAATTATTATTGACACTAATGTTAATGACAAATGGGAAACTATTAATTTTCATGGTAAAACATATAAATTAAAATTTATTAGTAAATCAAGAGCAATTAATTTAGACCCATTAGCTAGTGGTGAAACTGAAGTTTTAGTAAGTGATATTGGTTTTGATTTTAATTTTATAAAAACAACTAGTGAAGAATATGAATATACACTTTCAAACCCTTATGTTATGATGAAAATGCAATATATAATATCTTCTGATAGAGATAAAGTATATTGTGGTCATGGCGATGATAGAAAAACATATTATTTAGTTAATAATAAGTATGTTAATATTGATGATGACGCACAAGATTTTTCATTTAAAAAAGTTGTTGATGGTGAAGAAGTTGAATATTATGCAAGAATTTTTTCTAGAATACCAAATTGGAAAGGTTGTGATTTTAAGATAGACCAACATCAATTATATGGTACAAATAAAAATTTAATTGCTAGATACCAAACATTGAATAATGATTTTGAAAGTCATATTTCACAATTAGCATTTGCTAAAAATATATATGGTGATGATATAAGTCAAGTTGTTTATACTGATGATATTGATATTAGTTACTTAAAAGATAATTTAGGTAGACCATTAACATCAATTTACTTTACAATATTGAAAAATAATAAGGGTTACAAAGAATGGTATGGTAAAAATGGTTCTAAAATTGAAATAAGAAAAAAATCTTATGATAAGGATGAAGATTACCATATTGAATATTCTCATTGTTTTGGCATGTTAAATTGTGCATTTAGATTATCAAAAGAAAGTTTACCTAGTAATGAGCATAATAATTCAATGCAATTAAATAATATTGATAGTAGTTTTCAGTATCAAGGATTAGATGTTGAAGACATACAACACAGTAATTTAGTTTATGAAGATATAATTGGTGATAAAGATATTGTTGATAATGAGGGTGAAGAACAAGATGATGAAAAAACCATAAATCGTTCATATAGGTCTAGATTTAAGCATATTTTGAATGATGAAATACAATATGGTAAATATAAGGATAATTTTGGCAATGAATATTTGGGTGATACTCATTTTTATGGTGATTTATGTGCTTATTCAAGAAAAAGACTTGTTGAAGAACCCATTCAGCAAATAGAAATGCGTTTTAATACGGCACAAAGAGAATTAAGTTCACTTGATAAGAGTTATAAGTATTTTAAGAAACTTTATTATGATGAAATTTTATCTGACGATAAAGACCAAGTTGGATTTGTTCATGAAGAAATAGTTATTAATGGTGGCAATCAACATAAAGAGGGATATTGTTATTATCCTCATTATGAAATACCTATCAAAACATTTAGTAAGAATTTAACAACACATAAATCACTAGCAATGATAGTTAGTAAGATTAATGCTGTTTCCAATGAAAAAGAACGTCAAATGAGATTTGAATTTAAAACTTTAAATCCACATAACTTACAAGTTAATGACACTGTTTACTTAAAATATGATAAATTTGATGCTTTAACGAATAAAATTTTTAAAACAATATACTATATATGCTATGTTACTGATATAATTAGTAAAAACATTTTTGAATGTATTGTTTGTGATGAGAATAATAAACGAGTTAATGCATTAAATACTATTGAAATCTTATCATATAAAATGTTTAAGAAAGATTCAATAACTCCTGATTATGCGACCTTTACAAAAGACGGTAGTTGTAATTTTGTGTGGAGGGAAGTTTTAAGTAATGGTTTTGACAATAATAGTGATATTGAAACTTATCCATTCTTTAATGGTGCTTTATATGTTAATAAACAAATAAATTTATTTGTTAGAAGACAAGACCCAAATGAATATACTACATTACAAACAGGAAAATTTCCTATGGATATTGTTCCAAATACGTTAAAAATTATAGAACGAGATAATTATTATACAGAAAACGATATTTCATGTTAAAGTATAAATTAAATATAAAAAAACAAAAGAATAATATTGTTGAAGTAAAATATGATTCTTTGTATTTATCACCAGATGGTTCATACATTACTGGTGTGACTGACACATCTTATTGTTTAAGTCAAGAAAATTATATAACAGTTGTATCCAACGAGACTCAAGAGTGCTTGTTAGATGCAACAGATATTATATGTTGTGGTTATGTAATTTATAATAAGGTATATAAAGTTGAAATTTTTGAGAATGTTGTAGGTATTTTATATAACGATGGGCAATATTATTGTGTTGATATAGATTTTAATAGAGAAACTGTTACTGAAAACGATAATGAGTTGACTAATTCTGTTAAGCATATTAACCCATTCATTATTATTGACAATAAAGAATATGAAATAGGTAAATATGAAGGTGACACAATAATATGGCATGATAATGTTAAAATTCCAACAAAATATTGGTCGTACAATAATAAAATAACCATTGATGATGTTACATATGATGTTATAATTGATAACAAAACAAAATTAATAAATGATGAAAATTATTATCCATATATCGTTTTAAATGATTTAGATATGGATGATGTTGATAGAGTTTTGTATGTAATTGATTGGGAATATTCTAAAAGACATAATAAAACAATTTTTAAGATATATTCTAAAAATTCTAATTTATTACAAATTGAAAAGGCAAATTGTGTTGATAAATTTATATATTATAATAATAAATTAGTTGATGGTACTTCTTCAAAAATATATTTAGAAAATTATGATAATGAAAGCGCATTTTGGGAAGAATGTATTAATAAAAATCAAGTAATTGAGTCTGAATGGCGAAATGTTAAAGAAAGTAATATTATAGATTTATACTTAAATGGTTCAACTAATAATATTTTATATAATAGCATTATTTATGTTAAACCACATTATGAATTTGGTACTACACTAAAAAGTAATAGTCTTACTAATGATAACAAAATAGTTTTTTCGTATTATGGAAGAGAATACATATGTGAAAAAAATGACGAAAATAAGAAAAAATATGTTGTAATACAAGATGTTGAATATGAAATACATAGTGTTGTAAAAGATGAGGTCAATAATGTTAATTCTTATTTTATTATTTTTAATAGTATGCCATTAAGTATTACAATTAATGATAATATTGCGTCTATGGAATCACCATATGATAAAAATAATTTTGACATTATAAGTCATTATTTCATTTCAATTAATGGTAAAGAGTATAAAATTACTGTTACTGAAAATGGACAGTATACAGTAACTTTAGATGATGCACTTCCTTTATGTTTACAAATAAATTATTTTATAGGTAATAATATTTTACGTTGCACGCCTTTAGATAATGAAAATTTAGTTTCTTTATTAAGTTCAATATCTAATGACCATAATAACTTCACATTTGAAATAAGTTGTCCAATATTTGATACATCATTAGTTAAACCATATACTTTTGAAGATAAAAAATATATTTCTAGTGATATTACTTTATTATGTAATCACTCATCATTTACAATACCTATAAAATTAGAAAGTGATAATGCATTAAATTTGCATAAAGATTTTTTAATTAAACAATCTTATCTTGATGAGACAACAAGTGGTTTAATAAATAGGATTGTTGATATGGAAAAAGACATTTATTATCCAGCAAGAATTGAAGAGAAGGGTGGTGAGGATGTTTTTACATTATGTCATAAAATACAAATTGATTTACATTTTAGAACTCGTAATTTAGATACTTGGGTTGTTAATGATGTAAATAATAGATATGAATATGGGACAGAAAATAAAACAAATTGGAATTTATTTGACAGTTATCGTTATTCAATTGATGATACTATTGAAAATTCTTTTAGACCTATTTTAAAGTTAAAAGATGATTTAAAATATTTTCCACCATCTGATTTATTACATTTTTTAAATTTCACAGATGAAGATGTAAATTATCAAAAACAAAAAATTGGAAAATCATTTTTACGTTTATCGTTTTATGATTCTCCAGACCCAAATAAACAAAGTTTATTATATACATCAACAATTTTTATGTCAGAAACTTCTTTATATCAAAAGTATATTAATGCTGATAAAACATTAACACATTATGTTACTTTACGAGAAAGAGGTAAATTAAAAGAAAAAAATATTGTTCAAAATGGTGACACTAATGATGTTATTTCATCAATGATATATTCAAATGATGATTTAGATACTGTTAAGCGTATTGGTGTGCATACAGAACCATGTGAAAGTAGTAAAAAGAAAAATTTAACTTTTGATGAAGATAAAAGATTAAGTTCAACGTTTATCATTAAAAATAGGCATGAAACAATTGATTCATCTGAAGGTTTTTATCTATATCTTTTTAAGGAGTATTCTAATTGGTTACATGAAAGAACAATTTACATGAGAGTTCAATTTAATCATGCTGGTTTAGGTAAAACTGTTAATTTTATGATAATGTATCATAAAAATGCAAATGGCAATAAATCCATGATTAATTGGAGTTTAAAATATAATTTTGACCGATATAAAGATGGTTATACATTAAGTGAATTATATGAACATATTTACATTGAAATTAAAGTAAAATATGATTTAGAAAACAAACGTTTTTGCTATTATCTACCAAAATGGATGAGCGAAAAAAATAGTAATAAAAATGTTATGCATTTAAGTTTATTCGAAATTAAAATTAAAGATGAAAGTAATCCGTAAACAAATATCACTAGAACCTTTTAAATCACGTTTACCAAGTATAATACCCGCATATGATGATAATGGTAAACAGCATGATTTTTTACATATAATAGACTTAAATAATGAACCCATAATGAATTATGGGATGATTCCGTTTGATGTTAAAGTTATTAATGATAGTTCATTAGGTGAATATAGTGATAAATTATATTCTTATTATGAAATAGTGAATTTTTTTCATAAATTTGATAAATCATTTAATGAAAATATTAATGATAAATGTTTACCAAAAGAAAATTTAACAAATACTGATTATAATTTTTATCAATGGTTACTTAATAATTGTTTCCCATTTTTTATATTTGATATTGAATTAAAAGATAAAAATGTAAATTTAAATGATATTAAATCATATTGGGGTATAAATCGTTTATCTATACAAGAAGTTAGTGTATGGTATACAAAATTACAAGTCATTAAAACCCTCTGTGAAAGTGAAGATAATGATAAATATTGTTGTCAATGTTTAGATTATGAAAAACGAGGTGGTGATATATTTTTTAATGCACTTAAAACTTGGTATGATAATAATTTAAGTAGAGTGTTATGTAATATTAAAGATTATGGGCATGATTATGTTTATGAGGTTGCAGATACTGATAAAACTGTTACTGTAAAAGTTTTAAAACAACAAAATAATAGTAAAGTTATAACAACACATACATTTGAAATACATGAACCAAGAATTAGAGTATTAGGTAATAACAGATATATTAAATATGGTGAATTGGATTCAAATGATAGAATTGGCAAAACAATTAATATTGAAATTATTGATGGTGTTTTAACAATACCATGTTTAATAGTTAATACCAATAGAAATTTAATAGTAAGTGAACCTTCAATTTCAATACCTTTAACATTAAATAATAGTATGGAATATTTAGGTGAAATGTCATCAATCTGTGAATATTGGGATGATGGTTATGAGTATAATAAAAATATTGACATTGATTCTGAATATTTAGATTATGATGGTGGTGTAATGGTATATTATAATAATGACAATTGGATATTAAAAAGTTATAATGACTCACCAGGATACATTTATAGTAGCAAATATAAAGAAATATATTTTGCAAATACAAATGGTATGACAGATGATGAATATATTAATTTTAGTGATGTGAATAATAAATTAAAAAATGGTTATTCAAACACTGAACAATGGGAAAGATATTTTGATTATTTACCAAGTGTAAATGACTTAAAAATTAGTTCTTATGCATATAAAGGTAATATTCTAATTTTAGACCCAAATAGAAACAATATGAGTACTGATTATCTTATAGAAACAAATAACAATTTAGGATTTGTTTTTAAAGATAATAAATTATACCCAATATTTGAATGTGATTGTGTTAATATAAACAATAAATTACATCAAGTTTTTTATGTTTATGAAGATGTCACAAATAACGTTAAATTAAATCCTTATATAGAAGTACAAAATAAAAAAATCTACATTAAAAATAAAGTTTGCAATGGCAATAATTATACAATAGAAGAAGGTTTAGATGTGTATATTATTAATAATGAAATACAAAGAAAAACTAATAATGATACTATAATTGACGGTTATTGTGTAATAGATGAAGAAACTATATATTTTTCTTATGAAGATAATAAAATGCAAACAGACCAATTAGGTGAATATTCTAATATAAACAGTGAATTAAAAGGTTATTCTACTTATATTAAAGATAATAAATATTATGTTCGTGTTGGTAATGATTTTGTTGAATATTCTAGTGAATTAATTAGTGGAGAAACATCTTCAAAATTAAATAATTTAATTGACACTAATAATATTGCTGTTGATAACTTGGGAAATGTATTAGATGGATTAATGCCATATGAAGAGGTTGCTATAAATAGAGAAAATGGTGATATTAAACAAGTTTTCATACATAAAACAAATGCAGTAACTAATGATTGGTTATGTATACCTTATATTCCAAAATATACGTCTGATATTGAAGAAATACAAATAAATGATGATATAAAATATTGGGGTAATATTATTAGTAATGTTATTATTACATATGATTTATATACTTCATTAGATGGAGCTAATTTGGATAGTGAAATTAATAAACATATTAGAAAAAATGTAACTTCTTATACTAATAATGAGAAAAAATATAGTTTTAAACAAGATTGTAAAACAAATGAAGATTTAAAATTTATTGAAAAATTAATTATTAATGAAAAAAATAAGATACAAAATATTAAATGTTTTGTTGAGTATTATATTGGTACTATAATGTCAAAAAATAATGAAAATGAGTATGAATTATTTTTAGATAGCAACAATAATTACTATGGTATAAAATATAATGATGAATTTACACTAGAACATGGTCAATGTTTATATTACCATACTGATTTTGACACTAGTTTATTAAACTATTGGAAAATGAATCCAAAAACAAAAACTTATACTAATCAAACTTATAATGTATCAAATTTAACGGAACAAATTTCATATTTTGAATTTAGAATTAAACCTTTTGATTTACAATATGGTTTTGTTGATTATTTTAATCAAAACAATAAATTTTATAAAGTAGATGAATTAGATGAATCAGTTGAAATTATTTTCAATGGTAATAAGATTATTTGTCCAATATATATTAAGGTTGCAAAAAAATATTTTTCAATTAAAATTTCAAATTATAATATTACAATATATGATGATTACAATTATTATTGTGTAATAGATAATATTAAATATTATTCTGAATATGATGAAAAAATTGAAAAATATAAAATAATAATAAGTGATGATGAAATATACTATTATAATAATAATAAGTTTATTGATGATGAAGATGTTGTTTTATCAAATGACATTTATTGTGAAATTCCAATAAAATTATATTTGTTACATGTTAATGGTACTTTTGACACTTATTTTGATTATACTAACAACATGACAGTATCACCGTTAATTATTAATGAAAATAAATTAGGGATGGCAACGTTAGAAAAAATAAGTGGTGATATTTATATAGACAGAGGTACAACACGTGCTTTTGATTTCCATTTACGTTTATTAGAATCTAAAAGTTTAGAAAGTTTAGAGCAAATTGGTAATGGGTTCTTTAATTTCACAAGTAATAATGAAACAAAATAATTAAAAATATATATGTCTAGTACAGGAGTTTATGGTACAAAAATAGGTGCTATTGTAAGTCCATCTGATGTGGATATATTTTATTCATATAGTCCTAGTAGAAATAGTTTAGATGCCTTAAATGCAACGTTTAAGCGTTTAGATTCATCTTTATTAGTACAATCTAATATCGAAGAGGAAGACAATACATACCAATATGATAATATTTTAGAAGGGTTATATAACTTAAAATTACCAGTAGAATATTTTGGTAAAAAAGGATTTTATACAATATATATAAAACCAAAGGAAATAGAAACTGTTTTAGCTGATGTTGGTGTTTTATCAGCATATCCAGATGTAAAAGGTTTAATAATTGATACTAGTAAAGTAACAGATAATTCATTAAAAAATTTATTATTATTAAATAATAGTTTAGTTGGTTATAGAGTTATTTATTTTGATAATAATTTTAATAGAGAAAATTATTATAGAATTATTACTAGTAATAATAAATGTGAACCTATTGTTCAAAACTTAAATGATGTGAACCAAAAATCTATACGTTATCGTTATAATGATAACTCATCTTTAGTTTTTTTAACAGTAACACCATCAATGTCAACTAGTTTTAAGGCAAATGCTTTACCATACATTGGAACAGCGTCACAAAAAATTGCAATTGTGAATACAAAATTTGAACCAGTTATGATTGAATTGGAAATGGTAGAACATGATATTGAAACCGTTTCAACCATGCTAGAGGGTTCTCAATTACGTAATATGGATAATGGTTTAATTACAACATTTAATGATAAAGATGAAATTTATTCACAATCAGAAGTTTATTCGTTAAAAGATGAATATACTAAGAAACCAATGTATGAGGTTAGAAAAAATAAGAAAAATAACATTGATTTTTCACAAAACATTAAAGATAAATAAAAATGGCATATATAAAGTCATATAGTAATTATGTTATTCAAAAAAAGCACCAATTATTAAATAATGGTACTGTATTTGAAAGAGATTTTTCTACTGTTGGTGGCATTGGCGATAATTTTATTTCAAATCAAAAATATCGCCAAGGAACCTTTGTATATAGCATTAATAATGAAATTGCTAGTGAAAAGAAATACAATAAAAATGATTGGGAAAAAAATGGTGAAAACTTATATTGGAATCAAGACAATATAGGCAATTTAAGTGATAGTAATGACACAATGAAAATATCACTTAAACAAGATATATATAAATTAAAAGATTTTGCGTATTATGGGTCTTGTACTGAATTAATTAGAAGTTCAATAAATGATATTATTAATCGATTTCCAGGTGAATTATATTATACAGAAATTAATGGACCAAGTGAATTAGTAGATACAAGATATAAAAACGTAGTTGACAACCCATTTAATATAGATATATATACCCCATCACAATTAATTAGTGAAGAAGAAAAAAATAACATTAAATTTTTTACTGCTAATTATGATAAATATGAGCATATAAATTCTAGTGGTATTGTAAAAAAAATTACAGAAGTAACAATAAATACAGCATCTACTAATAATTGTTATAATAATTATATTGTATCAATAAGACTTGAAGGTGGTGGTAGTGCAAGTATAAAATGTGTACATGATGATTATGGTAATTTAATACTTTTAAGTCGTGCTCAAAATGTAAGAATACGCCCTAAAAAAGAATATTATGATGAGTTTATTAATAGTTTAGACTCATTTCAAAAAATTTTATTAAATCAAGACAGTGAACCTAAATATAGTGCTATTTTTGAATTATTAGAAGAAACAGAAGATGGTTATAATACATTTTATAAAAAATTTACATTTCCAACATCTTATGGTGGTTATAATTTAGATGTTGTTAGTTCTAATTATGGTTTTTATTTATCTTCTTTAGCTAAATATGGTGAAATTTTTGATAATTTATATTGTAATAATCTTTATCGTCAAATGACTCATGAATCAATCAAAAATTTTGATTGGACTGATACTCTAAATAGGGACGAAGAGACAAAAGAAGAATATATCGAAAATGCTGATAAGATGCAAAAAATGCTCTTGTTATTTGGTAGAGAATTTGATGAAATAAAATTTTATATTGATGGTATAAAAAATAGCAATAACATTTCATATAATGACGCTAATAATTTATCTGATTATTTTTTAACAGATGTATTAAATTTAGATGGGTGGGATATTAAAAATGTTTTCCCATTATTAAAAAATACTTCATCTAAAACATTCAATGAAGATGTTAATTCTGAATATAAACCATACACAAATTTGCAAAAAAGTAGTTGTGGTAATTTAATATCATTTCCAAATGGTTATTTTAGTGGTTATTGGAGTAATGATTGCACGCAATCAAGATATTCAGGATATACAAGTGATGGAAAATTCTTTACTGATAATAAAGGATGTTTAAGAAATAGAATTAAAACATATACAAATGAAAAATCTTTTTCAATGAAAGATATGAACAATAAGTTCATGAAAAATCTTAAATTGAATTCTCGTTATATTTTGCAAAAAAAAGGTACTATTGAAGGAATTGAAAATTTATTAAGTTTATTTGGTTTAAGAAGTAAAAGATGGTATGAATCACTAGAACAAAGGACCCAATTTAGATTATTATCTGAAATGAATTTAAGTACTAAACCATATGATTATGAAATAATTGAGTACGTTACAATATCAGAACCAATTATTGATGGTCAAAATAATGATGCTAATTTGCCAATTACAAATAATTTAATTGAATTTTTCAATTCTACAAAAACTTTAACCTATACAACAATAGAAGAAAATCCATACAAAGGTTTACCTATTAGATATTATGAAACTGCTAATAAACGTGTATTATTCCCTTATTTTTCTAAAGACATGGAAATTGATGGTAAACCTTATTACCAAATGAATGGTGGGTGGTTACATAAAGAATATTATTTTGATGGTACTGAATTATTTAGTAGTAGCACAAATAATTATGTGGATGGTGGATTTAATGATACTAATACACAAATTTCATCAGTTAATTCATTAGGAGAATTATTAAAATTAGATGATAATTTATTATATGATAATATAATTTATTATGTAAAAAACATTAAAGGTGATTTTGTTTGTGTTAATAATGAACTTTATGAAATTGAATATAATATAGGTTCAAAATATTTTAAAGTTGTTGTAAATAACGGAAAAATAAAAATTGGTAAACAAGAATGGTATGGTACTATAAGAACTTATAATGAAAATTATGATGAAATAATTGTAGATTTAAGTAAATTTGCAAATAATAGTTATTTTAAGATTTTTATAAGTAATAATCACACAATATTTATTTCACAAAACGAAAATGTGTTAATTAATTATAGCATCATACAAGATGGTAAAGTTTTACCATATGATGAAAATGATAATGGTACAAATTACTACATATTACGTGATAAAAATTGGAAAAGTACTATAGGATTTTGGGGATGGGAACAATTAAAAACAAGTGATAATGAATATAAAACAATTTTAAACATAAAAAAAGATTATAATGCAAATAATCCACATGTAAATTGTTTAAAATATGATAATGGTATTGAATATTTAAGACATTTTTATCAATTATTTAGATATGCAATAAAAAATGAAACATTTAATAAAAATTGTTATTCTAACTTAAAAGAATACATGCATTCTCTTAATAAAATGGAAGATGAAATTGGTTTTAAAAATATTATAACAAATAATCAATGTTCAGAATCAATTAATTTATATAAAGATACTAAAATACATCATTTTTGTGATGTTTTAACTAGTGGTGATACGAAATATTTTTGTGAATTAGATGAATCATCAACCAATGGGTATACTTTATTTGATGATTTAACTGATTATAAAGAATTAAAAACTAATTCAAAATTAAATGTTAGTGGATGCACTTGTTTAGACCAAATCATAAATTTAAAAAATATTGATATTATTTTTTACATAAATGAAAAACAAGATGAGTGTGAACAAAGTAAATATTTTGACAATATCATATTACATTATTTATCACAAATAATACCATCTAATGTAATTTTAAATTTAAAAATTAAATAACATGGAATTAGCGTTCAATGAGTCAAATAAAACAATTAGAATTTCCTCAGTAACAATGTGTGAATGGTCATGTATTGTTACTGAAGGAAATTTTACTTTAAACAAGTATTATGGGAAATTGCCATTAAATAATAGTAATTATATTGACATTAATTTAATGACATATAGTACTGATGAAATTTTTGGGAACATAACTTGTGTTTTCAAAAGTGATAATTGTATCATAAAAAAATCATTGACATTAAATCAAATACCTTTGCATATTTTTAGTGTTACAAATACAGACATATTTTTATTTGGTGAGAATACTAAAAGTTATGTGTATGTTTATTATGGAATTGCACAACAAAATTATGATAATGTGTTAGAACAATTACAGTTAACAATTGGAAATCAAACTTTAACATATGATGGAACATATTCTAGTATTGAAATTACTGAAAATGGACAAAAATTATATGATATAACAATACAACCATATAATCAAACTTTAGGTTTATTTGAAATATGTTTTAAATCAACATGTGATTTACCATTTTCAGATGTTGTAATTTTAGAAGGTGTTAATGACAAAAATGAAACACAAATTTTACATGTTAATATTAAACAAGGAATTGTTGAACATACACCATCATTACTTAATATAAGTCCTAAATTTATATTTTTATCTTCAGATAATCCAAGACAGAAAATTAATGTAACAAGTCTTAATAATGGTATCGTTGGTGAATATTATATTAGCGAAACAGAACCAATACAAGTACAAAATAATGAAGAAAAAAATGATGTTGAATCATACTTAAACGGTGATTATTCAATAGAACCATATATAAATAAAAATTTAGATGTTTTAAATTTAGTAAAAGAAAAAAATGCAACACATTTTATACTTGATATGAGTAGTTGTGAAAATGGTGATGATAATGTTGATGATGGTGGCAATATTCCTTATGAATTATATGTTGTTAATTCAAAAGATAATAGCATGTATCATAAATTAGAGTTCTTCTATGATTATATTTTTGATGCAAATAATTACATTCAAATTGAATCAGTAACAAATGCAAAAGCATATATTTACACAAAAAATAGTGGTAGTGATAATGGTACAATTAAATCAATAAGTGCAGACACTGATAATAAAATTTCTCTTGTTAGTAATGAATTTGATATGCAAATATCATTAACTTTATTATTCATAAAAAAGGACACTTATAATGAACAAAATTTTCTTAAAGAAGAGTATATTGATTATGTAATTGCAGAATACAATGAAAATGAAAATATTATATTCACTATAAAATCAAAACCAGATTGGTGGAAAATATTAACACTTTCTGATTATGTAAAAGAAGTTAAAAATGGTAATGATTTATCAATTGCTTTAGAAAAAATTATACCTAATAATGGTGATATTGAATATGTAACGTTAGAAAATAGATTAGGTAAAAAATGTACCATTTACTTAAAAACAGAAAGTGATATTTTTGCAAACGAAATTTATAGATTTGGTTTAAGTAAAAACAGTGGCAGTACAAAACCATTATCTTCATTAAACATAGAGACAAAACCAAAATTATTTATAAATCAAACATTTTTAATTTCTGAATCAGAAGAAGAAACAATATTTACTGTTGATAAAACAATAACAGTTTATAAAAATAAAACATCCATTGAACTATATACAGTATTTTATATATATGATAGTAATAATGTATCTACACAAATAGAAAAATATACATTTGATATACTATATAATAGTGATATTGGTAAAAGATATGTTAATTATGGGTCAATAAGCAAAAAAACCATAAATAATAAAGTTGAACATGTCTTAAAAGATAATAATATGTATTATATTGAAGATAATGATACTGTATTATTACCAATTCCACAAAAAAGTAAATATATACCTTGGTCTATTATTAATTTTGGTACGGGAATTAAATATAACGTTAAAACTAATTTATCATATAATAATGGTTTATATTATCCAAATGACAGTTACACAAAAGTACAAATTATAGATTTTGTACCATCTGACTTAGAAAATAATACAATATATTTAACTCCATCATTAAAAGTTGATACATTTGAAGACATATCTACAATAATTTTCCAACAATATAGGACTTTAAAAGAATCTTATTTATATATTAATCGAAAAACTAAAAATAGTTCATCAGCGTTTATAAATAAAATTGGTAGTTCACCATCATTAAATAGAATGAAATACATTACTAGCACATCATTAAATGATGTGATAAATGCAAATGCTTTAGTGACAATAAAAGTTGATGGTGATGATGAGAAAAAAGCATATTATGCATCTTATCAAAAAACAGATAGTTTTGTTACTGTAGATAATAAAAATGTTAAATTTTTTATATTAAAAGAAGGTAATGTGCGATATGAAAATGAATTTTATGATATTGTTGACACCGATAATACAAATGATAAAAATACCTTATATGCTTATAATGGAGAGATTGGTGATGATGAAAATATTGATAATATTATAGATTTAATAAGAAAAAGTGAAAATCTAGTAAAATCTTGGAGCATTAAATCTGGTATTTTAGAAGCACAAGTAGAAATAAATGGAGATAAAAAAACATACTTTCCAGAAATAGGTATAAAACAATTACAAACAGATAATAAATATTATTTGTATTTTGAAGAAAATGATGATGATAAATTGCATTTTTTACTTGAATTAGAACAAAAGAAATCATTATATTTCGGAGATAAATATGATGTTAATTATGATAGCAATAACAAACCATATATTAATGTTGACTGTTTATATAAAGTTATTGAAAAAAGTGTACTAATTGATGATGTTACTTATTCATTTGATGAAATGGGTAGTTTTATTTACCCATATGATAATGTTAGATATTTTTGTTATGAAGAAAATGGTGAATGGTATGTTGATTTAAATTCAAAAGATTTTAATGTAATGTATAGTGCATCAACAAGTTCAAACCCAATTTATTATATAACAATTTTGAATGAAAATATATTTTTAGATAACTTTGAATGTACATATAATGGTAATGTATTTTCTCCAACACTTAAAGTTAATTTAAAAGGATTATCATTAGAAGTTTTAGAAAATATTGATGGTGATACTGAAAATGAAAAAGAAAAATATATTATTTTAAATAACGAAAAATATGTTTGTAATAAAATAATTAATGATAATCTAATTTTTGAATATGTTGATTTAGGATTACCAAGTGGAACATTATGGGCAAAAACTAATGTTGGTGCTGAAAGTGAAGATGATTATGGTTTATATTTTTCTTGGGGAAGTAAAGAAGGTGTTACAAAAGAAGAAATTGAAAGTACTGAAAATGATAGTGATGAAGACCATTTTTTCTTTGGTAAACGTGAAAATAAAATTGGTGAATTGGTATCATTTATTAAAATTAACAATCAAACTAATTCACTTGAAATTGAAAAGTATACAGATACAGATGAAAAAACTGTTTTACAATTAAGTGATGATGGTTGTCATGATAAATTTCAAGGAAATTGGCATATACCATCTAAAATACAAATTGAAGAATTAATTAATAATACAACACATGAGAGAATAAATTTAAATGGTATTGATGGGTTTAAATTAACTAGTAAGATAAACCAAGAAGCATATATATTTATACCATGTGGAGTTGTAACAAATAGTGGTACAACTATTAGCACAGATAATATTAGTATATGGTCTAATACACTTAATGATAAAGATTTAGAAAGTGCATATTGTTTATCTAGTAGTACAAATGGATTAAATATAAATACATATAAAAGATATGATGCAATGCCAATTAGAGGTGTTGGTGGTGTTAATATAATTTCATTAAATCATAATTACAAATTAGAAATAATTGAAAATAAAGTAAAATTTAATGATGATTATTTCTTAAATATTATTAATGAACCAAGTCATGAATATGTTTTAATTAATCAAGAAAAACATAAGTTATCTAATGGTGTTTTGGTTTATGAAAATAATAAATATATTCCATTTAAACATAATGAAAATAAATATGTTTTAATAAATAATAAAGGTTATAAAGTTTATCATAGTGAAGCATGTTATTATTGTATAATTAATAATGTTAAATATACTTTTGATGAAAACTCTTTATCAAGTGACACAATAAGTTTAATTGAAAATGTTGAAACAGTAAATAAAGATGATTATTACGAAATTAATGAAATTGTTAATGAAGTATTTTCTTATTATTTAGATTTCAATAATTTATTAGATAATGATTTAATAACTTGTTCATACAATAATAAAGAATTATCACTGGGTTATGTAAATATTAATGATAAAGATTATGGAATACAAAAAGAATTTAATATTGACACAAATACACTAGACGTTATTGGAAATGAATACATTAGCATACCTTTATCAGAAATATTAAAAGATATAAATCATAATTTTAATAATTTTAATATTAACATGCCTTTATCAGAAATATTAAAATATATAAAACATAATTTTAATAATTTTAATATTTCATTTAATGATGAGACTGAAATAATAAATCATAAAACTAATACAAGTACTAAATATGTAAGTGGTAATACTTTATCTTATGATGATATAGATGGTTTATTATTAACAATTAATGATTATAGTAAAATAACATTTAATAGTAATATAATTTTACAAGTTAAAAATAATTGTAAAATAATTTATCATTTAGAAAATGAAAATATTGAACTTGATTTACTAGAAAATGAAACATTATTTATTAATAGTGGAATTATTTTAACATTTAGTGATGTTACTAAAATAAAACTTATAAATAATGATAATATTCCATTATATGTCTTTGAAGATATTGCAATAATTGATAATGAAGCATATACTTCAACATTATCAAATGACCAAAAAATTATAACATATAAAAATAATTTTTATTATGTATTTAACGAAAAAGTTGATATACTTGGTGAAAATTATGATGTTTATGAAAAATCAATATTGTATAAAATTATTGGTAATAACAAAGTTAATACAATTAGTCATGAAATTAAAAAATTTAACGATGATGATACACATACTGTACATGACTATGGTTATATTGATGATGGAAATGCAACATTCTTAAAAAAAGATAATTATAAAGGCATCAAATATACATTACATTTACCAGTTTATGATATTTCTAAAAAATGGCATATAGAATCATTTGAATTATATAATGTTACAATATATAATATTAATGATACTGTTTACACAAGAGCAAATTTCAAATATCCAAATTTAACTGAAAATATTATAATTGAAAATGGTAAATTTAATTTTAAAGTTAATGTATATGAAATTAGTAATCAAACAAAACTAGAAACAATAATTGTTATTAATAATTCACAAACTGAGTTCAATGATTTCAATAATAATGATAGAGTTTATAGTTTTTGGGATTATTATGGCAATATTTATTTGAAACGTATATATACAACTAATTTAAGTAATTTAGACTTAGATGTTAGTAAAAAAATAAATATCACAAATATTAAATGTAAAGTAGATGCTAATAAATATGTTAGAGTAGATGGTGAATTGTGGCCAATTGTAAATGCAGAAAATAGTGTATCCAATTATAATGATGATGGGCAATTTTATGTATTATATAATGATAAAAAATATCCAATTGTGAAAGGTATTGCATATATTAATAAAAATATTGATATAATATATGGTTCAGAAAATAAAGTTTATGCTATTTTTGATGCCGATTCTTATTTAACTCATAATATGCATGTGTTAAATACAAATGAAAGAGAAGGTAATGTAAGAATGTTAAAAATTAAAAATGCTATTGATGTTCCACATAATGAAAATATTATCATTGAAACTAAACTTGAAGGCGATAATTATTTATATGGAAAATATTTAATTGAATTTAATGAAAATGAGGAGTAATTATCCTCATTTTTTTTGTATTAACAAACTATTTATATATGAAATAATAAATAAAATTATGGGTAACAGAATTAGATATATAAAATCACATAAAAATCAAACAGAATATGAAGAATTCTTAAATAGTGATAATTTTATAATACCAAACATTTCATTAATTGATAGTAACGGTAAAATCATCATAAACAATGATAAACTATCTTATTATTCAAAAAAATATTTTACAATTGAAAATATTGGTGACTATGAATTAACATTATACGTCACTTCAAATTCATGTATGGCATCACAAAATCTTGAATTATATTATTGTTTTAGAAATTCTGATGATTGGCAAGAATTGGGTGAAGATATAATTAGAATACCAACAAGTGAAAGTGTAAAATTTAAGTGTATAATTACCAAAGGTGAAGCAATTGGTCAATTTGTAATTGAAGGTAATAGCACTTGTAAAGTTTATGGTAATGCAATGTCACTAGTATTTGGTGATGACTTTATTGATAAGACTGATTTAAGTGAGTATGACAATGTTTTTTATAATTTGTTACAAAATTGCGCACTCTTAGTAGATGCAAGTAATTTAATATTACAAGCAACAAAATTAGCAAGTTGGTGTTATGGGTATATGTTTAATGGTTGTACAAGTTTAATTTGTGCTCCAGAGTTACCAGCAACAACATTAGAAGAAGGTTGTTATTATAGTATGTTTAGAGGTTGTACAAGTTTAACTAGTGCTCTAGAGTTACTTGCAACAACATTAACAAATGGTTGTTATCAAGATATGTTTCAAGGTTGTACAAATTTGGTTAACGCACCGTCAGTTTTACCAGCAAAAACATTAAAAGATAGTTGTTATTATGGTATGTTTTATGGTTGTACAAGTTTAACTACTGCTCCAGAGTTACCAGCAACAACATTAGCAAGTTATTGTTATGAAGGTATGTTTGGAGGTTGTACACGTTTAACTACTGCTCCAAAGTTACCAGCAACATACTTAGAAAGTAATTGTTATTCTAATATGTTCCAAGGTTGTACAAGTTTAACTACTGCTCCAAAGTTACCAGCAACATACTTAGAAAGTAATTGTTATTCTAATATGTTCCAAGGTTGTACAAGTTTAACTACTGCTCCAGAGTTACCAACAACATACTTCTTAGCAAGTTACTGTTATTCTAGTATGTTTGGTGATTGTACAAGTTTAACTAGTGCTCCAGAGTTACCAGCAACAACATTAAAAGATAGTTGTTATTATGGTATGTTTTATGGTTGTACAAGTTTAACTACTGCTCCAGAGTTACCAGCAACAACATTAGCAAGTAGTTGTTATGCTAGTATGTTCCAAGGTTGTACAAGTTTAACTACTGCTCCAAAGTTACTTGCAACAACATTAGAAAGTAGTTGTTATCAAGGTATGTTTAATGGTTGTACAAGTTTAACTAGTGCTCCAGAGTTACTTGCAACAACATTAACAAGTAGGTGCTATCAAGGTATGTTTTATGGTTGTACAAGTTTAACTAGTGCTCCAGAGTTACCAGCAAAAACACTAAGGGATTACTGTTATTATAATATGTTTTATGGTTGCAGTAACTTAAATTCAATTACGATGTTAGCAATTTATATTAAGTCGGCAAGTAATTGTTTATATTATTGGGTTAATGGTGTTGCATCAAGTGGAACATTTATTAAGAGTTCAGAGTTATCTGAGGAAACAATTGGTAGTGGTGTTAGTGGCATACCAAATGGATGGACAGTGGAAGATTATAATAAATAAAAAAAAAATAAGAGAATAATTTTATTAATAATTCTTTATTTTAATTACATAAAATTTTATATTTTATATAAACATTAATACAATATGGTAGATATTATTTTATTTTGCAAAATATTTTTTTTCACATTAAGTTGTTTGAACTTATTAAAAAATTTTTATAACTTTATTAAAGTTATAAAAATGGAACAAGGACATTTTGATAATGGTAAATATGGTAATTTATTATTTGGTATTTCTTTATCTTATATTATTACCACTTTAATTATTGGGTTTTAATTTTTTAGTCATATTTTTTATATGACAATAATATTATAAAAAAAGATGGGTATTGTTACCCATCTTTTTTATATTTTAATAATTTATTAATATTTCTTTATTATTATCAACATCTTCGATATTTTTAATTTCAAATTTATACATTCCGTAATCATTCAATAATGGTATAAATTCATTTGTCATTGTATCTACATCCCAAATAACGAATCCGTGTTGTGTAATAGTTTCTCCATAGTTTTGTTGTATTAATGAACTAGGGTAAACTATTTTAGTATCACCTCTTTTTAATTCTTGTTGTTTATGAATATCTCCTGCCATTACACAATCACATCCTTCAAATAAGTTACCTTGTACTCCGCTATCAACTATTGTACCATTATATAACATAGACCCAACAATCATTCCATGATATAATCCAATTATTTTATTATTAGGATAATCATTTTTTGCTTCTTCAATATGTGGTTTATTAAATCCATCAAATATTGAATAAAGTGCCCATGTTATATTATCATCAATTACATATCCGCTTTGATAGTTAAGTTCCATATCAAGTAAGAATGCATTATCAAATGATGCAGTTTCAAATATGCTACTGATTGCATCTTTTCTACTTAGATTATTAACAATAAGGTCATGATTACCTGCAATAACAATAACTTTTGCAATTTCTTCTAATTGTCTAATAAAAGTAGAGACAAATGTAATTAATTCTGGACTGATATTATTTTTTTGGTCAATTAAATCTCCAGCAATAACAATTCTAACTTCATCTTTTTCATAAGGTTCACTTATTTCTTGGCATTTTTCAATAAATTTATTCAATTGCTCTGCATATTCTTCATGTCTAAGAAAATTTTTAATATGTATATCACTACAATGTATTACTTTTTTTATTGCCATTTTATGTATTATATATTTTTTGCAAACATATATAAAAAGTTAATAAAAAACAATAAAAAAGGTACAAAATTCCGTTAATAAATGAAATAAAATACTATTTATTATTAAATTGAATATTATGAAAATATTAATAGATAATGGTCATGGGGAAAATACCCTAGGCAAGCGTTCACCAGACGGTAAGTTACGTGAATATGCTTATACACGTGAAATTGCAAAACAAGTTGTAAGTGGTTTAAAATCAAAAGGTTTTGATGCTGAACGTATTGTTTGTGAAGAGAAAGACATATCATTAAAAGAGCGTGTTAAACGTGTAAATGATATATGTAATAGTCTTGGAAAGGATAATGTTATATTAATATCTATTCATTGCAATGCAGCCTCAAATGGAGAATGGACTAATGCAAAAGGTTGGTCAGCATATACATCCAAAGGTGGTACGAAATCAGATATTTTAGCATCATATTTATACAAGGTTGCAGAAGATTTTTTAAAAAATAGAAAGATAAGAACAAATTATGGTGATGATGACCCAGATTGGGAGGAAAATTTTTATATATTAAAGAATACCAATTGCCCAGCAGTTTTAACTGAAAACTTTTTTATGGATAATAAAGATGATGTTTCATATTTATTATCTGAAGAGGGTAAAAATGCCATAATACAAACACATATTAATGGAATAATTGAATATTTGAAAAATAATAAGACATGGCAGATTCATTAAAATTTAGTAAAGGGTTACAACAATATTTACCAAGCACTTTAGATGACAATACATTTTATGTTACCACAGACACCCATAAAATATATCTTCAAGGTGGTGTTTGGGAAGATACATCATCCATAAATGAAACTATAGGTGAAATAGAAGAGGTTGTTGCTGAATCATTAACTGATTTAGATGCACGTTTAAAAGTTATTGAAGATGAATCAAATGTGTCATCTAGTACGATTAAAGTTACATATGAAGAATTAGAAGAATTAAGAGATAACGGTGAATTAATACCTAGTGTTAAATATAGAATAACAGATTATGTAACAACAACTGCTCAAGAAAATACAAAATCCGCTAATAATCAATTTGATATTATTGTTGAAGCATTAAATGAAAATACATTATCTGAAGATGCAAAAGCAATTATTCATGATAGTGATATATATTTTATTAATAATGAATTAAGTGCTTGGGAATTAAAGTATTGTGTTGATAATGACACAAATAGATTTGCTTGGGCAGATTCAACAAACGGTAAAGGTGTTATATATTATTTAAGAGATGAATTTAATAATGAATGTTGGTATGATTTTAAAAACATACAATTTAAACGTGATTCAAGTTGGTTGGATACATATAAATCTAAATTTAAATCATTATCAGCATCAACACAAACAGAAATTTGGTTTTATACTTTTTCAAGAACTAGTGGAACAACATCTGTAACAATAAGTGATGATTCACTAATCAATAGTAATACTTTATCTATATATCCTTGTAGAAATAATACAATTGGGATGTATTCAAAAGATGAACAAGAAAATTATAAAATAAAACATTATTTAAATAATACAATTTTCATTGGTAACGGTGCAGAATCAAATCATATAGGAGAAAATAATTATAATAATACATTTACTGGAATTTATAATAACTATATTGATATGAATTGCCAAAATAATGTTGTATCAAGTAGTTTTTCTTATAATCACATTGGTCTTTATTTTAAGGACAATAAAATATTTGGTAAATTTATTAATAATAATATTGGCAACACTGCTAGTGGAAATACAGTAAATGATACTTTAGCATATAATACAATTGAAAACTATTTTTATAATAATACATTTCATAAAACGTTTCAATTTAACAAAGTAGAAAATTATTTTAATGGAAATAAATTAAATAAAATTGATTCTTGTAATTTTTCAGATTTTTTCTCTGAAAATAATTCTGAAAATAGTGATGCAATTGAAAAATGTAATTTTGGTCATAAAATATATAAATGTAGTGATTTACCGTCAATGTCTAGCATTACATTTGATGATGAAGTTGTACAATATGATGATTATGGAAAAGGATTACATGATATTACTTTATCTGATGGTAGAAATGCATATGATGTTTTATCTAATTTAGGTTCTAATAACACTACACAAATATTATTTACTAAAAAAGGTGATATTTATCAAGTAATTGATAATTTTAATAATAGTAATGCTATAAACTATATACATGATTTAGGTGTTGTTAATTCAAGTGGTGACGCTGAAGAAAGTGCTAAAAATGCAAATATTGCAACAAATCAAAAGATACATTTAATAAAATATTCAGCATCTGGAAAAACTGGACTTATTGAACAAAATGTTCAAAATAAGGATTCTAATAATATAGAAACAAAACAAATTATTCATTGGGATGGTTTAAGAAAAATAAGAACATTAGAATTTAGTAATATATTTGGTGGTTGGACATTAATAGATGACACCGATTGGGAAATACTAAAAGATGTTAAAAATGATGAATGGGATAGTATAATAAGTAATTTTGGTGAGTTATCAAATCAAATTGAAGAATTAAATAATGCTGTTACTCAAGTAGTTGATGTCATTGAAGAAGATGAAGAAGCAATATCAAGAGCATTAAATTTACTAAATACTAAATTAGAAGAGCATATTGAAGATAATCAAGTTTCTTTTGAAGGAATTAATGAACAAATAATATCTTTAAGTGATAAAATTGATGATGAAATTACCAATAATGAAATAATAACTAATCTAAGTACTAAAGTTGATGAATTAGATGAAGTTGTTGCTGATAATGAAAAAGTTGTTGCTTCTGCAATTACTGAATTAGATTCTGAAATAAAAAAATTAAAAGAAGAAATATCTATGTTAAAAGATGTGATATTATCATTAGTAACAGAACATGATTTAACAATTTAATTGAAATATATTTTCCAAAAAAATAAACTCATCTATATATGAAAATATTTTCTTGGAAAATATTTTTTTTTTTATTGATTTATTAATAAAAAAATATTATATTTTAGTATATAAAATTTAATTTATATTATGACATTACAAGAACGTATACAGAAAAATGAAAAATATTTCCGTGGTATGGAAATTGTTAATAATACTGTTATTATTAAGGTGTTATATGGTGAAAAATGGGGTGCATACCCTTCTCAAGATGAAATTATTAAAGTTGCTAAATCAGAAGACACTCCAAATGAATGGTTTTATTATGCTGATTACACTTACACTGTAATTGATGATATTTTTAATTTGATTGAAGAAACAATTGAAATGAATTTATCTGCAATTGAACGTTTAGAACTATTCAATGTTAAAATGGAAGAATTAAAGACTTTATTTGCTAATGAACCACTTCAAAAATTAAAAACATTATCTTTTCAATTTGAAGAGATTAAAAAGATAAAGAAAAAGAAATCAAAAAAAAGTAAAACTGAAAATATGGATGAATTAGTTAGTGAAGTTGCTATTAATATTGAAGAAAATAATAATGTTGAAGTTACAGTTGAATAATTATGTTATATATAAGTTTTATTGTGATATATTCTATAACAATGTATGGTTTAACTAATTTATTAGTGTATGGTAGTGGACCTTTTAATGTTTTAGTTAAAATAAGGGATTATTGTTTAAATCATATTAAAGTTATTGGTGAAATGTTACAATGTATGATGTGCACATCAGCAAATTTAGGGTGGATAATTTCCTTATTTGATTTAATATGTTTACCAAATTTAAGATTTACACCATTTAATTTATTTTTACCAAATGATTTGGAGTATTGGTTAATTATAATTGCTTTAGATTCTTTTTTTACTAGCGGTATTGTATGGTTAATACACACCGTACAAGAGACTTTTGAAAGTTTAACTAATTATTTAAATAATAAAATTAATAATGAGTAATTGGGAGTTAAATAAAGAATTATCAAACTTAAAACAAGATAAAAAAACTATCGAAGAAGAACTAAATAAACGAAAACAACAAATGGCAAATTTATTATTAAATGATTTAGGTAAAGATATAGATAATGTTTTAAGTGGACAAGTTAAAGTTAAATTAACATTTTTTGAAAAGTTTAAGTATAAAATTAGATATTACATTGATAAATTATTTAATATATTATGAGCGAAGTTAAATTAGATAAAAATACAATAATTACACTTGGTAATACAATTTCTGAAATTTTATATAAATCAAAAGTAAAAACAAATTCTGTTTTAAATATAAAAGTAGACCCCTTATCTTTTAAAAAAATTGATGAAGATTTATATTATCGTGGAAATGAAAATGTTGAACAAAATGGGTTTCAACCATCAGATGACGAAATTAATGTAAAATTTTCAAATTTATTGATAATTATTGAAAAAGAAAAATAAAAAATATGGAAAAATTTTGGAATTTAATAAAAGTTAATGTAAACAAATTAGTTAATCATTATGGTTCTGATAAATGTTTACATTTTTTAGTTGGTGCTTGGTTAACATCAATCGTAACTCCACTTGGATTTTGGTGGGTTATGGCAATGATTGCTTTTGTTGCTATCATATCTTATATTAAAGAAGCATATGTTGATGATGTTGCTGATAAAATAGATATATATGCTGGAATTAGTGGAAGCATAGTGTCAACAACAATTTGGTTTATAATTGAATTAATAACAATGATTTGAAATAATAATAGGCAATAATATAGCAGTTGACCCACGATTTTAGGGTTGACTGTTCTTTTTATCTAGTAATCAATCATTTACTAGTATAAAAATTTGATTATTTAATATTTTTTTCGTATCTTAGGTATAGAGTTAAGAAAATAAAGAAGACATTATGATAGATTTCCGCAAGTTCAACCACATCATTTCACTTACTATCTATTGACTTTTATGGAATTTTGATTATATTTTAGTTGAATGCAATTAAATAAGAATTTAAGACAAGTCAATTACAAAGATGAAAGTGGTTTTCAGTGTACTTTTGCTTGTCATTACAATTATTAGAATGAGACTATAACATTTGTAAAAATGATGGTTTCAAATCAAATACGTGAAGAAGTGGAAAATGCAACACATCCAATATTGGAATTTTGGGAAAGATTAAAAAGAATCTAAAAACTGCCCATAGGCTACACATATGGGCAGAAAAATAAACTTAATTATTTTATAGAATCCCCTAATTTGTGATTATATAATTGGTAAAACCTAAGTAATATCTTTTGTTTTTTTCCATAGGAGTCCTTTCTCCACTTCATCATACTATTAAGAAAAAAGATTTTATACACTTTTGTGAACTTTTTTCCGAAGTTGACTTGTGGATTGCAAAAGTAATGAAAAATAGCGTAGTCTTGTTGGTTACGCTATTTTTATTTATCATTTTGGGTCAACTGCTATATTATTGCCTAATAATAATAATTCTAATGGTAAAGTCAATTGACTTTACCATTTTTTATATATTTATATGTATAAATAATAATAAATAAAATGGAAATAAATAGACGAATTAAATTATTTAAAAAACATTCTGATTATGAAAGTTATTTATTCAATGATGAATATAATAGACCATTTGTTTTTTTATGTAGAAATGAAGATGATGTCCACTTTAATGATAAATTAGATTATAAAAAATATTATTTTACAATTGAAAATACTAGTGAAAGTCCATTGAGTATACAACTTATTAATAATGAAGTTCCTCAAACACTGTCATATAGACTATCAAGTTCTGATAATTGGATTGAATCGAGTGATGTAATAAACGTTGAGTTTGGTGAAGAAGTTTATTTGAAAGGTACTTTTGTATCAAGTAGGGATTATGGTATTGGTACTTTTAGTATTGAAGGTGGTACTTGTAATTTAAGAGGTAACATAATGTCTTTGCTATTTGGAGATGACACTATTAATAAAACTAGTTTAAGTGGTAAGAATTATGCATTTAGATTTTTATTCAGAGATTGTACCACAATTAAAAATGCGAGTGAATTAATACTTCCAGCAACTACTTTATCTTATGGTTGCTATCGTGAGATGTTTAAAGGTTGTAGTGTATTAACTGAAGCACCCAAATTACTAGCAACAAAGATTCTTATGGAATGTTATTATGGTATGTTTCAAGGTTGTAGTGGATTAACTAAAGCGCCTGAACTTCCAGCAACAACACTAGCAAGTTATTGTTATACAAGTATGTTCTATGGTTGTAGTGTATTAACCAAAGCACCTGAATTACCTGCGAAAACATTAGCAACTCATTGTTATTATAGTATGTTTCAAGGTTGTGAATCATTAACCGAAGCGCCCGAATTACTTGCAACAAGTTTAGATAATTATTGTTATTCTTATATGTTTTATGGTTGTACAAGTTTAACAACTGCTCCAGAATTACCAGCAACAACACTAGCAAGTTATTGTTATAGGGGGATGTTTTATCTTTGTAAAAATTTAACAAAAGCGCCACAATTACTAGCAACAATACTAGCTGATAATTGTTATCGTGAGATGTTTTATGGTTGTAACAAATTAACTTCAGCACCTGAATTACCAGCTATTAATTTAAAAGATAATTGTTATAGGGGGATGTTTTATAATTGTAAAAGTTTAACAAAAGCACCTGAACTTCCAGCAACAGAATTATCTAATAGTGGTTATACAAGTATGTTTATGAATTGCACATCATTAACCGAAGCGCCTAAATTACTAGCAACAACATTAGCTGATAGTTGTTATTATTATATGTTTAATAGTTGCACATCATTAACTTCAGCACCCGAATTACTAGCAACAACACTAGCTGATAGTTGTTATTATGGCATGTTTTATTATTGTAACAAATTAACCGAAATACATGAACTTCCAGCAACAATACTAACTGATAATTGTTATCGTAGTATGTTCGCTTATTGTACAAGTTTAAAAACATCACTTGATTTACCAGCAACAACACTAGCAAATAGTTGTTATTATAGTATGTTTTATGGTTGTACAAATTTATTATTTGCTCCAAGTTTGAAAGCAAGTTCTTTAGTTGAAGGTTGTTATGCTTATATGTTTTATGGGTGTCAAAAAATAAAATATTTAATGATGTTAGCAAGTGATATTAATGCTAGTAATTGTTTAGATGAATGGGTATATGGTGTTTCGTCAATTGGCACATTTATTAAGCATCCTAACATGACATCATTACCAAGTGGTAAGTATGGCATACCTAATGGATGGGAAGTTATTAATTATGATGATAATTACACAATTGAGTACTTTACAATTGAAAATACTAGTGAAAGTCCATTGAGTATACAACTTATTAATAATGAAGTCCCTCAAATACTGTCATATAGGTTATCAAGTTCTGATAATTGGATTGAATCGAGTGATGTGATAAACGTTGAGGTTGGTGAAGAAGTTTATTTGAAAGGTAAGTTAATACCAAGTAGTGTAACGCCTTATGGTATTGGTACTTTTAGTATTGAAGGTGGCACTTGTAATTTAAGGGGCAATATAATGTCTTTGCTATTTAGTGATGACATTTATGAATGTAAAGACTTAAGAAATTATAATTTTGCGTTTTTCAGTTTATTCAGTGGTTGTACCACAATTGAAAATGCGAATGAATTAATACTTCCAGCAACTACTTTATCTACTTATTGTTATTGTCTAATGTTCAAAAATTGTAGTAGTTTAACAGAACCACCTGAATTACCAGCAACAACTTTAAGAGATTATTGTTACGAACAAATGTTTTCTAATTGTAAAAGTTTAATAAAAGCACCTGATTTACTTGCAAAAGTTTTAAGTTTTTGGTGTTATAAAAGTATGTTTTATGGTTGTACAAGTTTAACTGAAGCACCTGAATTACTAGCAACAACATTAGTAGAGTCTTGTTATAGAGCAATGTTTAATGGTTGTAGTAATTTAAGTAAAATTACGATGTTAGCAACTGATATTAGCGCAAGTTATTGTTTAGATTATTGGGTACAAAATGTTGCATCAAGTGGAACATTTATTAAGAGTTCAGAGTTATCTGAGGAAACAATTGGTAGTGGTGTTAGTGGTATACCAAATGGATGGACAGTAGAAAATTATAATGAATAAAATAAAAAAAATAGGAGGTTATTCTCCTATTTTTTTTTTATTTTATTAAATTAAAGCATATTATATATATGCAAATAAATCTTTATCTTCAATTTGTTTTGCATGTTTTAAGCAATAAATAATCCCTTTATGTCCATATTCATTAAAAATATCACTAGGGTCTTTTCCATTGAGAAAATTAGTTTCAATCATTCTAATTTTATTATGTAATTTTCCATGATTTAATATTTTATATATTTTTTTAGCATCATTTGGGCAATCTGAATCTAACCATACATTTATTTTAGCATTTGCTTTATTCATTAAAGTATAAAACAATTTATCAGTTTCTTTTAATGATTTACCAAGTAATGGTATTGAATTTGGTACTACAATATGGTCGAAAGGACCTTCCACTAAAGTTATATCAGCATCCCAACATATTTTTTCTTCATTGAATATAATTTCTTTTTTATCAACTTTTGGGTTCATATATTTCATTCTTTTATCCCATTTTGTAAAATCCCTTCCAACCCAATAGTTTAATTCTCCATATTTATTAAATGATGGTATGATTATTCTCAAAGAAAGATTTTTTTGATTTTCATCATAATCAGTATATCCAATATTATATTTATTTATAATATCCCATCCAATATTTCTATTTCTTAAATATTCAAATGCTTGTTTTGGTATTTTATTTGTTTCATTAAACAATTTAAAATTAGAAGGTAATTCAAGTTCTTTATTTTCAGTTTGATGTGTATTTAATTTAAAATCATTTTTATTAAATGTTATATCATATAATTTTGAATCATGAATATCTTTCAATAAAGTTATATATTCTTTTAAAATATTTTCATTTCCAAATATTTTAATTAATTTAAATATACTACCATGCATTTCATCATCATATTGACTACAACACCATGAATTAAATACACCTTTTCTTAAATTTACTTCTAGATTATATTTTCTTATCTCACCATTACCTTTACTCATGACACATTTTGGGCATGGGTATTGCAATTGATATGAGTCATCTAATTCATTTTTAGAATTACCCAAAAATGAATCTAGAAGATTTTTAATTTGATATGCTTGACTTATAATCATATTATTTATTAATTAAAACTATGCAAATATATTAAATATATATACAAAAAAACAAGTTAATAATAATATTTATTTAACAAAAAACATTAATAATATGAAACAAAATGGTGATTAAAAGAAAAAATAAACTTTTAACCACCATTTTATTATATATATTATAAATTTATTGTTTGTTCTTCAGTTTTTCCCCAATATTCTTTGGTAAATGTAATTTTATTATTTTCTTTTTTAACATTATTAGTTAAAATATCAAGTTCACCATATTTTTCTTTATTAAGAAATCCAACACATGCAACATAAGCATCACAAGCATCAAAATTTTCTTTTTTCAATTCATTATTTTTATCGTATAACCAATTAATATTTGGAAAAAGTTCAGCAACTTTATTTTGAATAATAGTTTTTTTATCAATATCCCAAGGATATGCTCCAAATAAAACAAAATTGTTCTTTTTTACTGAATTAAGAATTTTTTCATCTTTATATTTTTCGCCTTTTTTGTCATATTTTCTTACTGCCATTAATTCTGGAAACGAATATTTTCTAGCATCATAAGATGAAATATATTCTGGTACAACACCAAGTACATTATAAACACAATCTGAAACCATACCATTGAATTGTAATAATGTTCCAACTGTATTAACATTATTACTTTGTAATAAAGGACTTTCAATTATTACACGTGATATTCCTTTATTTTTCCATTTTGAAAGAAATTCATCTTTAAAAATTTGTTTTTTAATAAATAAAGATTCAGTTTTATTAATTTTTTTCGATACATTTGGATTAACATGTGTTAATTCAATGATATTACTTTTTGTTGTATTTTCATCATATTCCAATAGACATATACCAATACAAGTTGTACTAATGTCTAATCCCATTATTATACTTTTATTATTTTCCATTATTAATTAATATTATATTAAAATATATTTTATTATTATATTATAATTTTATTATGTATATTATTTAAATATATTAATATTATTATATATAATATAT
>JAEIGA010000457.1_pt1 | contig 59764 bp, 60 predicted proteins | sample 9270691 | NCBI WGS metagenome assembly JAEIGA01 (sample SAMN17057246, study PRJNA624740) | gut metagenome | biome: biome; isolation source: fecal sample | host: Bos grunniens | place: China: Xizang | collected 2019 | reverse complement strand
TTTTTTAGGAAATATAGGTACAAGAATAACTTAATTCCACAATAAAGGGTCTGACCAAATATGTCAAACCCTCATTTTAATGAATTTAGTCTTCAGTATGGAATTTCGTTTTACAAGTGGAATTTAACTTTTCATTCAACTGTTCTATCACGCGTTGCCAATACATTCTATCTTTTAAAACTCGTATGATAGAAATTATTTCTTTGTCCATAACAAAAAAAATCAGATAGGTATCAATAGGTTTATAATAAATATCTAATCCCTCAATCTTGTATTCTGTTTTCTTATTTGCCTTTGGAAAAATATTAATTTTTTGAATTGCTTGTTTGATTTTTATTGAAAAATTATCTGCATGCTCGCGGTATTTGAATTTTCTAAGTATATATCTCTTAAAGGAGCTAATATCATTAAGCGCTTCTTTAGAGATAACTAAGTTATATTTCGTATCCATGTTTTAAATAAGGTCAATCTCCTTCCACGCTTCATCTAGAGTATATACTTCACCTTTTTTCATACTGTATATACCTTTCGCCAACTCGTTTTTTAAAGTCTGTGTCGCTTTATTCTCATGATGGGCATTTCTTCCTAAACGTATACTTCCAGAAACAGTTTTTTGTAACTTCATAAAACCATATCCTTTCTTTATATTCCTAATACAACTATATCTCATTTCTATATTTTTGTAAATACACAATTTGATTTTATATGGAACAAAGTTTCCCATAAAGAAAAGAAAGGGAATCAAAAGATTCCCCCTAATCCACAATCGCAATTCGCATCATATTACTCATGCCCTCGCGCGCATTTTTCACGTTTGCAGAAGGAATTCCCGCTGTTACAACAACGATATCCCCTGTTTCAACAAATCCTTTCATACATGCCAAATTAATTGCCTCTTCACATATCTCATCGGTTGTACTGTACGGAAGAGATTTGACCGGATATACCCCTCTGTATATCTGCATTCTGCGAAGAGTTTCTTCATTTGGCGAAACGCCCACAACCATAGCCTCCGGTCTGAATTTTGACACCACACGAGCAGTTGCCCCAGATGCTGTAGGAGTAATAATACATTTTGCATTCAGACTTGCCGCCGTAGCAACGGAAGAATATCCAATTGCACTGGAAATATTCTTCTTGCAATTCTCCTGTGCTTTTGAAAGCAATGTCTCATAATCCAGATGGCTTTCTGTATTTTTCACAATCTCCACCATCATTTGCAACGCCTCTACCGGATACTTTCCTTGCGCAGTTTCCCCTGACAGCATGACTGCATCGGTTCCATCATACACGGCATTGGCAACATCCGTCACCTCTGCTCTGGTCGGACGTGGATTTCGAATCATGGAATCCAACATCTGTGTTGCAGTAATAACCGGTTTGTAGTTTTCATTACATTTTTGGATAATCCATTTTTGTAAATAAGGCACCTCATGGGCCGGAATCTCCACACCCAAATCACCACGCGCCACCATGATGCCGTCTGCACAATGCAGTATTTCATCAATATTCTTAATTCCTTCTGCATTCTCAATCTTGGCAATAATCGGAATGTAAGGTGCACGGCACTCCTTCAAAAGCGCCTTGATTTCCAAAATGCCTTCTGCAGAACGTACGAAGGACGCGGCAATAAAATCAACGCCCTGTTCCACACCAAATATAATGTCTTCCCTGTCTTTCTCGGTCAGTGCCGGAAGTCTGACAGGAACATTTGGAACATTCACTCCTTTTCGCTGGCCTAACTCCCCGCCATTGATAACGCGACAAACAATATCCGTTCCGATAATCTTCTTTACTTCCAGTTCTATCAAACCATCATCAATCAAAATCTTTTTTCCGATTTCCACATCTTCAGCCAGACCATCATAAGTAATAGAAACCTTTGTTTCATCGCCTACAAGCTGTTCTGTCGTAAGAGTAAATGTCTGGCCTGCCTCCAGCATCACTTTTTGTCCATCCTTCAAAAGTCCGGTCCTTATTTCCGGGCCCTTGGTATCTAACAAAATAGCAACTGGGATGCCAGCTTCTTCGCGGACAGACTTTAACATATCCATTCGCTCTTTTTGTTCTTTATGATCTCCATGTGAAAAGTTAAAACGCGCAATGTCCATTCCGTTTTCAACTAGTTTTCTCATCAAGCTTTTATCATTCGTATTCGGTCCCATTGTACAGATTATTTTCGTCTTTTTCATATGGAATACTCCTTCATATTTATTTTACATGTTCATGCGTAAATAAATGGTCTTGGCAATATTCATAGTTGCCATTACATTTTGAGCAATATCTAAATTCTAAATTTTCATCATCTAACTCCGTGCGCCCACACACATGGCAGCGATGTTTTGCTCCATTTGCATACTGAGCCTCCTGTCTGCCCTGCTGCACCTCCTTACGATAAGTCTGTTTTCTCTTAATCTCCTTTGGTGAAAAACGTTTTGTGTTTCTCGTCATCAAGAAAAATACCAAGAAATTCAAGATGGATACAAACGCTTCCAACGCATTGGCTTTAAAAAGCAACCCATATACGCCCGGTAATCCGCCGTATGATGGCAAAAATGCCTGTAAGATAGTATAACCAAAATAAGCCGCATCAATCCATGCCAACCATTTCACCTTGATTGGAATCAGCCCCATCAAGTAGAACTGCTGGTTCGGATAAATAGCCGCATAGGCAAAAAACAATGACATATTCAGATAATATGTTCCCATTGGCAGTGCAATGGGGAAAATAAAATGTGCCAATAATGCTGCAATAATATGGAAAAGAACTCCCATAAAATAATATAAATTAAATCGGAAGCTTCCCCATACAAACTCAAGCTGACGTCCTATCATATAATATAAATACAATGTAAAAATCACAAACAATAGGTTCGTCGCCGGCGGCTGTATAATAAAGGTCACCAGTCTCCAAATCTGTCCACGCAAAACAGCCGACATATCCAAAGATAAATAGTTATAATAAAATTCCGGTGCAATCAAATCGAAAACAAATCCAACAACATACAAAATCACCACATAAAACATCAAGTTTGGAATCGCATACTTGCCATATTTACGTTCTAATTTATTTAACCATTTCATAGAAATATTCCTCCTTTTTGACACGATTATATTGTATCTTCAACGGCTTCTCCTTGTCAATTCGACACAACATTGTTTATACTTTTTTAATTATAGAATCAGCATAATTCCAGTCAAAACAATCAAAAACGCCATATTAAATATGGTGAATACCTTTATGTAATGTCTTGTCTTCTCCGGATTATGAGTCGTGTATTCACGGAAGGTAATTAAACTTGCCAGAGAGGCAATCAATGTTCCAACACCACCGATATTCACGCCTAACAACAGTTCCGGATAATTGTCTGTGAACTGTGACAGCAAAATTGCTGACGGCACATTACTGATAAACTGACAGGATAACACACTGATTAACAGTGTGCTTTTTTCAAGCAATGCAGAAAATAGATTTCTAATTACTTCTATTCTTGCCAAATTTCCAGAAAAGATAAAGAAAAATACAAAGGTAAAGAGTAGCCCATAGTCTACCATTTTCAACGCTTCTCGGTCCATAATCATCAGAACAATCGGAATAATGATGAGACCAATCCAATATGGAATTCCGCGAAATACAATTGCAATCGATAATGCAAACAATAATAAATATATGACTGTTTTTACCGGTTCTACCACAAATTGTTTATCGTCTAACTCCAATGGTTCCGGTTTTACAAATACAATACAACAAATGGTAATAAGCAGCACTGCTATTACAAACGGCGGAGCCATGATTTTCATAAACTCTAGATTAGGAATCTGAAATTTCGTATATAGATATAAATTCTGCGGATTTCCAAAAGGTGTCAGCATGCCACCTAAGTTAGCCGCGATATTCTGCATAACAAACAGAAATGCCATATATTTCTCTTTACCGGTTTTCTTCACTACCAGATACCCTAACGGTAAAAATGTCATCAGTGCCATGTCGTTTGCAATCAGCATAGAGCCAATAAATGTAATATATACCAATGCCAGTACACTCATTCTTGCATTTTTAAATAGCTGGACTATCTTACGTGCAAGCATATAAAAGAAATTCACATTTTTCAGTGCACATACTACAGCAAGGACACAGAAGAGACAAGACAACGTTTTGCAATCAAAATACCCCAGATAATTCTTATCTGGCGGCACAATGATACACGTAAAGACCGCTGCCAAGAACGCAATACAGCTGACTGTATTCTGTTTTATAAATAATTTTACTGTTTTCATTTGTCTATCTTCCTTTTCTTACTCCACTGCATCAGTCATTTCCGTGTTTGTTGTCCCCACAAAAAACCCTTGGAGCCCTAAACTCCAAGGATTTCATAATATCTCTTATTTCACTAACAAAGATGTTCCTGACATTTCTTTTGGCTGTTCCATTCCCATTAATTCGATTAATGTTGGAGCGATATCTGCCAAACATCCGCCTTCTCTAAGTGTATATGCAGGGTCTGCATTTACCAAGATAAACGGAACCGGATTTGTTGTATGTGCTGTAAATGGAGCACCTGTTTCGTAGTCTAAAAGTTGCTCTGCATTTCCGTGGTCAGCACAGATAAACATCTGTCCATTCACTTCTTTTACTGCATCAACTGCTCTACCTACACATTCATCAACTGCTTCAACAGCTTTGATTGCAGCTTCTTCCACACCTGTATGTCCAACCATATCAGGGTTAGCAAAGTTGATGATGATAACATCATATTTGTCAGATTTGATTGCATCTACTAATTTGTCACAAACCTCGTATGCGCTCATCTCTGGTTGCAAATCGTAGGTTGCAACCTTTGGTGATTTTACAAGAATTCTGTCTTCTCCTTCGTTTGGTTCTTCTACACCACCGTTAAAGAAGAAAGTTACATGAGCATATTTTTCTGTCTCAGCAATTCTTGCTTGCTTGAGTCCGTTTGCTGCTAAGAATTCACCAAATGTATTTGTAATTTCTGTTTTGCGGAATGCAACATCTTTATTTTCAATTGTAACGTCATATTCTGTAAAGCATACATAGGTTGTCTTTACTCTTTCTCCTCTGTCAAAGCCTGTGAATTCATCATCACAGAATACTCTTGTAATTTCTCTTGCTCTGTCAGGTCTGAAGTTGAAGAAAATGATAGAGTCGTTGTCTTTAATCGTAGCAACTGGTTTGCCATCTTTTACAATCACTGTTGGAAGAACAAATTCGTCTGTCTTATCATTGTCGTAAGATTCTTGAATTGCACATGGTCCACAGCAGCCTGTTTCACCTTCACCTTTTACCATTGCATTGTATGCCAATTCTACACGGTCCCAACGATTGTCACGGTCCATCGCGTAGTAACGTCCCATAACGGTTGCAACTTCACCCACACCGATTTCAGCCATTTTATCAACTAATTCTTGTACAAAATCTTTTCCTGATGCCGGAGGTGTATCACGTCCGTCTAAGAAACAGTGTACATATACTTTTTCAATACCTTGTCTTTTTGCAAGTTCAAGAAGACCGTAAATATGTGTGTTGTGGCTGTGAACTCCACCGTCTGATACTAATCCAAACATATGAAGTGCAGAGTCATTTTTCTTTACATTTTCACAAGCAGCTAATAAAGCTTCATTTTCAAAGAAATCACCATCTTGAATTGATTTTGTAATCTTTGTCAAATCTTGATACACAATGCGTCCTGCACCCATATTCAAATGTCCAACTTCTGAGTTACCCATTTGTCCGTCAGGAAGCCCTACTGACATACCACTTGCATTGCCATGTACAAATGGATATTCAGCCATTAATTTATCCATAACAGGTGTTTTAGCTTCGCACACTGCGTTCGCTTCACACTTGTCGTTTAATCCATAACCATCGAGAATCATTAAAACTGTTGGTTTTTTACTCATTTCTTCTTCTCCTTTTTATCCATAAATTATTCTTTTCGTAATTCACCCAATATATTTTACATGATTTTAATTGTAGTTGCAAGATATTGTTTGCCTTTACAACAAAAAAAGACGCTACCACATGATAGCGTCTTTCAAATATTTTTATTTGTAATTTACAATCTTACCAAAGTCTGGTTTCAAAGCCGCACCACCAACAAGACCTCCGTCGATGTCTGGTTGAGCAAATAATTCTGGAGCGCTAGCTGCTGAAACAGATCCGCCGTATTGGATACGGATTGCTTCTGCTGTTGCTTCGTCATAGATTTCTCCGATGCAAACACGGATAGCTGCACAAACTTCTTGAGCTTGTTCTGTTGTAGCTACTTTACCTGTTCCGATTGCCCAGATTGGTTCGTAAGCGATAACTGCTGTCTTTGCTTGGTCAGCTGTTACGTCTAAGAAAGCAATTTTGATTTGTTGACGGATGAAATCGATTGTAACACCTTGTTCTCTTTGTGTTAATGTTTCACCACAGCAAACGATTGGTGTAATACCATGTTCGAATGCTTTTTTCACTTTTTTGTTTACTGTTTCATCTGTTTCAGCGAAGTATTCTCTTCTTTCTGAGTGTCCGATGATAACATATTTAACTCCTACGTCTGTAAGCATGTTAGGAGCGATTTCTCCTGTGTATGCTCCGCTTTCTTCATAGTACATATTTTCAGCACCGATGCAGATGTTGCTTCCTTTAGCAGCTTCCATAGCTGGAATAATACAGATTGCAGGTACGCAGAATACTACGTCAGCATCTTCTGTTGCTACTAATGGTTTTAATTCGTTGATTAATTCTACTGCCTGGCTTGGAGTTTTGTTCATTTTCCAGTTACCAGCGATAATTTTTCTTCTTGCCATAATTTTTATTCTCCTTTATGTATGGGGACAAGCCCCAAGTTTTTTACTTATCGTTAGCTGCTGCTACACCTGGTAATTCTTTTCCTTCTAAGAATTCAAGTGAAGCTCCACCACCTGTAGAGATGTGTGTCATCTTATCGCCATATCCTAATTGGTTAACAGCTGCTGCTGAGTCACCACCACCGATGATTGTAACAGCGTCTGTTTCAGCTAATGCTTTTGCTACTGCTTCAGTACCAGCTGCGAAGTTTGGCATTTCAAAACATCCCATTGGTCCGTTCCATACAACTGTCTTAGCTGTTTTTACTGTTTCAGCATAAAGAGCTGCTGTCTTAGGTCCGATATCAAGACCTTCCCAACCATCTGGAATAGCACCTGTTCCAACGATTTGAGTATTTGCATCGTTAGAGAAGTCATCAGCGATTACATTATCTACTGGAAGTAATAATTTTACGCCTTTTTCTTCTGCTTTTTTAAGCATGTTCAAAGCATATTCGCAGTAATCTTCTTCTAATAAAGAGTTACCAACGCTTCCACCTAATGCCTTTGCAAATGTGTAAGCCATACCACCACCGATGATAAGTGTATCAACTTTTTCAAGTAAGTTTTCGATTACAGAAATCTTGCTTGATACTTTTGAACCACCTAAGATAGCTACGAATGGTCTTTCTGGATTGTTAACTGCATTTCCTAAGAAATCGATTTCTTTTTGCATTAAGTATCCAACTGCTGCTGTGTCAACATATTCTGTAACACCAACGTTTGAACAGTGAGCTCTGTGAGCTGTACCAAATGCATCGTTTACGAATACATCACATAAAGAAGCTAATTCTTTGCTGAATTCTTCACCATTCTTTGTTTCTTCTTTTCTGTAACGTGTATTTTCAAGAAGAACAACTTCCCCGTCATTCATTGCTGCAACTGCTGCTTTCGCATTTTCACCTACAACTGTAGCGTCTGCTGCGAATTTTACTTCTTGTCCTAATAATTCAGACAATCTAGCTGCTACTGGAGCTAAAGATAATTCTGGTTTTGGTTCTCCCTTTGGTTTACCCATGTGTGAGCAAAGGATCACTTTTCCGCCATCTGCGATTAATTTTTTGATTGTTGGAAGAGCTGCTACAAGACGGTTTTCGTCTGTGATTTTTCCATCAACCATTGGTACGTTAAAGTCACATCTAACAAGAACTTTAAGACCTTTTACATTGATATCATCTACTGATTTTTTGTTAAGCATTGTATATGCCTCCTTAAATTATTCTTATAAAAAAGGTCCGGTCCTAATCGACCGGACCTTTTAGGTCATATTAATATTCAAAAATTATGCTAATTCAGCAAAGTATTTGATTGTTCTAACCATTTGGCTTACATATGAGTTTTCGTTGTCATACCAAGATACTACTTGAACTTGAGTTGTTCCGTTATCTAATGGAAGTACCATTGTTTGTGTAGCATCGAATAATGAACCATATCTCATACCAACGATATCGCTAGATACGATTTCGTCTGTGTTGTAACCGAATGATTCTGTAGCTGCTGCTTTCATAGCTGCGTTGATTTCATCAACTGTTACTTTTCCTTCTACAACTGCTGTTAAGATTGTTGTAGAACCTGTTGGTGTAGGAATACGTTGAGCAGCACCGATTAATTTACCATTTAATTCTGGAATAACAAGACCGATTGCTTTAGCTGCACCTGTGCTGTTTGGCACGATGTTGCAAGCTGCTGCACGAGAACGTCTCTTGTCACCTTTTCTTTGTGGTCCGTCAAGTACCATTTGGTCACCTGTGTAAGCGTGGATTGTACACATGATACCAGATTTGATTGCTGCTAATTTGTTTAATGCGTCAGCCATTGGTGCTAAACAGTTTGTTGTACATGAAGCTGCTGAGATAACTGTATCTTCTGCTTTCAATGTTTCGTGGTTTACGTTGTAAACGATTGTCGGAAGATCGTTTCCAGCTGGAGCTGAGATAACAACTTTCTTAGCGCCTGCTGCGATGTGAGCAGATGCTTTTTCTTTTGATGTATAGAATCCTGTACATTCTAATACTACGTCTACGCCGATTTCTCCCCATGGAAGTTCAGCTGCATTAGCTTTTGCATAAATTTTGATTTCTTTTCCATCAACGATGATAGAATCTTCTGTTGCTGAAACTTTGTCACAAAGTTCATATCTACCTTGTGATGAGTCGTATTTTAATAAATGTGCTAACATTTCTGGAGATGTTAAGTCGTTGATTGCAACTACTTCATATCCTTCTGCTCCAAACATTTGTCTGAATGCAAGACGTCCAATACGTCCGAAACCATTAATCGCTACTTTTACTGCCATGATTAATTTCCTCCTAGATTTAAAAAATTTAATTATCTATGGTGAATACTCTTTAACTTTGTTAAAGAATAATCAACTCCATATAAGATTGTACTAAACTTGGTACAAAATTTCAAGTGCTTTTTCATTTTTATGAAAGTGCACAAAAATATGGCTTTCTTTTCCTAAATTCTGTGTAATATTGAAAACCACAAGCCTCTAAATATCCCTTTACCTTGTGAAAATCATACGCTACATGTTCCGGCTTATGTCCATCCGAACCAATGGTAATCATTTCTCCACCCAATTCCTTATATCTTTTTAAGACATCTTGGTGCGGGTGTGCAAAAGGAAGGCCGTATTTCCATCCCGCCGTATTAAGTTCCAGAGCTTTTCCGTTATGAATCAAATGTTTTAATATCTCATCCAAATAATCGGCATATTTTGCATAGGAATACTCTCTGTCTTGATATTTGCCATAACGCACCACATAATCAATATGTCCAAGCGAATCGTAGTCTGTAACATTGCGCATACTGTCCAACATCAGTTCAAATGCTCTGCGATACCCTTCCTCATCCGTCTTGTTTAAAAAGCATTTTCCATAATATGGGTCTTCCCCATCCACTACGTGTAAGGAACCGATTATAAAATCAAACGGGTATTTATTTGCAAGTTCTTTTGCAAATGCCCCAAACTCTGGTTGCAATCCAAACTCCATCCCAATCAGAATCTCAATTTTATCCTTGTATTTTTCCTGCAACGTCTGCAATGTAGGAATATATCTCTCAAAATCGATCTCAAATCCCGGCTCTGTAAAATTGATATCATGATGATCAGTAATGCAAAGTGTTTTCAATCCTCTGCAAATTGACTCTTGTATCATTTCCTCAGGTGAACTTTGAGAATCCTTTGAAAAATTTGTATGCATATGAAAATCTGCTTTCATTTTATTTATCTCCTATAATTGTTCCGCCGCCAAGCACATAATCACCGTCGTAAAATACAACCGCTTGTCCTGGCGTGATTGCTCTTTGAGGTTCTTCAAAGGTACAAAGAATTTCATCTTCACCTGTCTTTTCTATGGTACACCATGCACCTTTGTGGTTATAGCGAATTTTCGCAAACACACGCATCGGCTCTGTTAAGTCCGGGATGGACATAAAATTAAGTTTGTTTGCTCTGACATAGTTCGACATGGAATCTTCATTGGTGCCAATTACTACTTCATTAGTCTCCGGTCTGATTTCAATAACAAATGCCGGATAACCAAGGGCAAGTCCAAGCCCTTTTCTCTGTCCTACCGTATAATGGGTAATTCCTTTATGTTTTCCAAGAACCTTCCCATCTAGTGTTACAAAGTTCCCAGTTGGAAGCTCGGCATCCAATGTTCTTTCTATAAATCCTGCGTAATCACCATCCGGCACAAAGCAGATGTCCTGACTATCCGGCTTATTTGCTACTCTTAAGTTAATCTTTTCTGCCATTTGGCGCACTTCGTCTTTGGAATATTCCCCAACCGGCATCAGTGTCCTAGCAAGTTGTTCCTGTGTCAAATTATAAAGTGCATAAGTCTGGTCTTTTGCAAGCGTTGCAGAACGTTTCAACGAGTATCTGCCGTTCGGAAGTTTTTCAATTCTCGCATAGTGACCGGTTGCAATATAGTCTGCTCCGATATCCATGCTTCTTTTCAAAAGGGACTCCCATTTCACATAACGATTACACGCGATACAAGGATTCGGTGTTCTCCCATGCAAATATTCATCAATAAAATAATCGATAACGTTCTCTTTGAACTCTTTTTTAAAGTTCATCACATAATATGGAATATCTAACGCTGCCGCCACACGTCTGGCATCATCTACTGCAGACAGCCCACAGCACCCGCCATTTTCCTCTTCCACAGCACGTTCCTCATCCTGCCATATCTGCATGGTAACTCCGATAACATCATAACCCTGCTCTTTCAAAAGGTATGCTGCAACAGAGGAATCGACACCTCCCGACATACCCACAACTACTTTTTTAGTATTCTTCACTTTCTTCTTCCTCGTCTTCATGAATGTCAGATTTTGGTTTTTCCAAACCTTCAATCTGAAGTCCATTCTTTTCTGCATAATCCCAAAGCGCAGCGTGAATTGCTTCTTCTGCCAAAAGTGAGCAGTGTACCTTTACCGGTGGAAGTCCGTCTAAAGCTTCCATTACTGCTTTATTTGTCACTTTTAATGCTTCGTAAATTGTTTTACCTTTCACCAATTCAGTGGCCATACTGCTGGTTGCAACAGCTGCTCCACAGCCAAAGGTCTTGAATTTTACATCTTGAATAATTTGGTTTTCATCGATATCAAGATAAATTCTCATGATATCTCCACATTTCGCATTTCCTACTGTACCTACACCACTTGCGTTTTCAATTTCACCTACGTTTCTAGGATTTTGAAAATGGTCCATTACTTTTTCTGTATACATAATTATTGCTCCTTATCTCTATTTTTGTTTTTGATTTTTCTTTACGAAATCCTCATATAACGGTGACATATTTCTTAAGTTTGCCACGATCTCTTTGAGACTATCCACCACATAATCAATGTCGTCCTTCGTGGTTTCCTCACTCAGTGTTAAACGAAGGGAACCGTGGGCAATTTCATGTGGTAATCCAATTGCCAAAAGTACGTGTGATGGGTCTAATGAACCCGATGTACATGCTGAACCGCTAGATGCACAGATTCCTTTCATATCCAACATAATCAGTAATGATTCGCCCTCAATAAAACGAAAACTAAAGTTTGCATTGTTTGGAAGACGTTTTTCCTGATGTCCATTCAATCTGGTGTATGGAATTTCATCCAGTACACGGCCAATAAGATAGTCGCGGAGTTTCGCTTCCTTCGCAGTGCGTTCTGTCATGGTTTGGATTGCCCTTGTAGTTGCTGCACCCATACCTACAATACCCGGTACATTCTCTGTCCCTGCGCGACGTTTTCTCTCCTGTCCGCCACCGTGAACAAAGGAACGAATTTTCACGCCTTTACGAATATATAGGAAACCGATTCCCTTTGGTCCATTCAACTTATGACCACTTGCACTTAGCATATCAATGTGGCACTCATCTACGTTGATTGGCACTTGACCAAATGTTTGTACAGCATCTGTATGGAATAAAATGCCATGTTCCTTTGCAATTTCACCAATCTCTTTAATTGGTTCAATTGTGCCAATCTCATTATTTGCAAACATGATGGAAATCAAAATGGTTGTCGGTCTAATTGCCGCTCTTAAGTCCTCCAATTTCACAGTACCATTCTCATCCACATCCAGATAAGTGACTTCAAATCCTTCTTTCTCCAGATACTCACAGGTATGAAGAATGGCATGATGCTCTATCTTTGTTGTAATAATATGATTCCCTTTGCTTCTATAGGCTTCTGCTGTTGCTTTTAATGCCCAGTTGTCTGATTCCGAACCACCAGCCGTAAAATAGATTTCATTAGCATTTGCCTCCAGTGCATCTGCAATAATTTCACGCTGTTTCGTAATTGTTTCCTTGTTTTGGGCTGCAAAGCTATACACACTGGATGGATTACCGTAATGCTCTGTAAAGTATGGAAGCATCGCTTCTACAACCTCCGGTGCGGTCTTTGTTGTCGCTGCATTATCTAAATATATTAATTTACTCATGTCAATTTCCCCCTTACTTGTTACATTTCATCTGTCCCGTTGGAGTTATATTTTGCACAGACTTGCTCTCTTCTACAAGCTGTTTTAAACTAATTTCATTCACGGTTTGATTGATACTTTCATTGATTCTCTGCCATACATACTTGGTTACGCAGCCGCCCGATGCCTCGCAAGATTCCTCTTGACTAAACGCTGCACATTCTACCGGCTGTAAGCTTCCTTCTAATGCGCGCAGCACATCACCTACAGAAATCTCACTCATATCCCTTGCAAGCACATAACCGCCACCTGCACCTCGAATACTTTTAATCAGTCCGGCTTTCTTTAACATGGACATTAGCTGTTCCAAATAGCCTTCTGAAATTGCCTGTCTTGTAGCAATACTACTGATAGAAACCGGCTCAATCTCACTGTACTGTGCCAAATCTATAAGCGCTCTCAATCCGTATCGACCTTTTGTTGATATTTTCAAGGTTTCACCTTCTTTACTTTTTAATCCCTAGTATTTTACTAGGATTTAATCTTTTTGTAGAATAGCATTCCTTTTTTGTTCTGTCAAGGCTAAAAAAAGAATATCTTTAAATGATACAATCTGAAGGTGAATCTATGTCTAAAAATGCAATCATTAGAGGTACTTTTATTTTAACCATCACAGGTTTTTTGACCCGTCTAATTGGGTTCTTCTTTCGTATTTTCTTAAGTCACACATTTGGCGAAGAACAAATGGGACTTTACCAGTTAATCTTTCCTATTTATGCACTCTGCTTTTCTCTATCCTCTGCCGGAATCGAAACAGCGCTGGCAAGATGTGTTGCACAAAAAGCCGCATATGGTAAAAAGAAGGAGGCAGATACATTGCTTTACCATGCCCTCCTCATTTCTGTAAGTATTACTTTATTTTTAGGATTATGTGTCAGAAAATTTTCTTCACCCATATCCATTTATATACTTGGTGACCTTCGCTGCGAACCACTGCTACACACACTATCCTTCTCTTTGCCTTTTGCGGCCATACATTCTTGTATCTGCGGCTACTATTTAGGATTAAAGCAAACAAAAATTCCTGCCTTGTCACAATTTATAGAACAGCTTGCCCGTGTTGGAAGCATCTTTCTGGTTTACAAAATTTTTGTAGGAAGCGTGCAAACCCCAACCATATGGATTGCGGTTCTTGGACTTGTCTTTGGAGAATGCATTTCTTCATGCTTTTGTATCCGGCATTTTTTTATCAGACCGCACCAGTCTTTTTCTTTGCCTTATATCTGGAAACATAAATTTTTAGGAAAAGAATTATGCTCCCTTGCGATTCCGCTCACTTCGAATCGCGTGCTTATGAATTTATTGCAAAGTGTGGAAACCATTTCCATTCCGATTTGTCTGCAAGCCTTTGGTTATTCCAATTCAGAAGCACTTAGTACCTACGGTGTGCTGACCGGAATGGCCCTGCCTTGCATTATGTTTCCTACCGCTTTAACCAATTCTATATCCACTATGCTACTTCCAACGGTTGCAGAGATTCAGGCAGAAAATAGATTACATCGTTTGACACAACTAATCCAAAGAGTGATTTTATTTGGTTTTGGTCTTGGTAGTTTATGTGGCCTCTTGTTTTTAATTGGGGGGAATTGGGTTGGAGCCATTCTCTTTGACAGCGGGCTCGCAGGAGATTTTATTAAAACGCTCGCATGGATTTGTCCATTCTTATATATGAACAATACCCTAATTAGTATTTTAAATGGTTTAGGGAAGGCAAACAGTTCCTTTATCATCAATGTATGCAGTTTGTCTATTCGAATTTGCGGTGTTTGGTTTTTTATTGCACTTTGGGGGATGCACGGCTATTTAAACGGCCTTCTAATCAGCCAACTTTTAATTAGTATCCTTTGTATTTTGGAATTAATTCGTTATGTGAAAAAGAGATGTTAAAAACATGGCATGTTTATGGTATAATAAACACGATATATTGATTTAGGGAGGATTTACATATGGGTGAATTCAAACGTTTGGGTCGTGAGTTAAGTTATCAAGGCAAGATTTTAAAAGTATATACAGACCATGTAGAGGTAAATGGGCGTGAATCAAATTGGGACTTCATCCACCACAATGGTGGCGCTGCTGTTGTTCCAATCACAAAAGATGGGAAAATTCTAATGGTCAGACAATATAGAAATGCACTGGACAGATACACATTAGAAATTCCTGCAGGAGCAAAGGACTCTAGTAATGAAACTGGTGCTGAATGTGTTGCACGAGAATTGGAAGAAGAAACCGGATATCGTTCCGAACATATAGAATGGCTTGTCGATATAAATAGTTGGCCGGCATTCACAAATGAGAAAGTAGAAATTTATGTGGCCAAAGATTTAATTCCTTCCAAGCAGAAGTTCGACGAGGAAGAATCCATTGAGTTAGAGGAATACACACTTGATGAGCTGAAACAGAAAATCTTCACCGGTGAAATTATGGATTCAAAAACAGTTGCCGGTATTCTTGCTTACGCTGTAAAATACGAATAATATGGATTGTCGGGCATATAATGTACTATCCAAACTGGAGGTAGGAGTATGCTTAGGTGGAAGTACAAAAACCAAAACCAACTTCTAATTGTTTTGTTAGTGGTTGGTTTTTTTATTGGGGTTATATATGAAAATATCGTTTCTAAAAGCCAAGGGGCTACCACGGAACTCTTTTTAAAAAGCAATTTGCAGCGCTATCTGCAAATTGATGTAATTGCAGAAAAATATTTCTGGTATGTCATCAAAGACAGAGTGTTTTCCCTTTTATTAATCTGCGTACTGAGTTGTGTAAAATGGAAGAAATTATTTGTAAGTCTATGTCTGATATTAATTGGGTTCTTTGCAGGAACTTTTTGTGTAGCTTCCGTTCTCCATTTAGGTATAAAAGGAATTCTATTATGTATTGCTGGGCTCTTTCCGCAAATGCTGTTTTACGGTTTTCTATATGGTATGCTTTTTATCTACTGGTTTCATTATCCTACAAGACAATGGAATCGGACAAAGACGCTTTTTATAATCATTCTTTTTATTATAGGGCTTGTTTTAGAAATCTATGTTAATCCTTTGGTTGTAAAATATGTAATTAGCATCTTATAACAGAACATGTCTTAAAAGACTCCATCGCAGGATGGTTGCAAGCAAAAAGAACCCTTACGTTTAACGTAAGGGTTCTTGCTTTTACTTCGCGTAATCTGTAACACGTGATTCACGAATTACATTTACTTTGACTTGACCTGGATATTCCAATTCAAATTCAATCTGTTTCGAAATATTTCTAGCCATTAGTACCATGTCTGCATCAGACACCTGATCTGGAACTACCATGATACGAATCTCTCTACCTGCTTGAATAGCAAAAGATTTATCGACTCCCTTATAGGAGTTAGCGATTTCTTCTAATTGTTTTAATCTGTTTGTATATGTTTCTAATGTTTCACGTCTTGCACCTGGTCTAGCCGCAGAAATTGTGTCTGCTGCTTGTACGATGCAGGCAATTAATGATGTTGGTTCTACGTCCCCGTGATGTGATTCCACTGCATTAATAACAACTGCTGATTCTTTGTACTTCTTACAAAGATCAACACCAATCTGAATATGTGAACCTTCTACATCGTGGTCAATTGATTTACCAATATCATGTAAAAGACCTGCTCTCTTTGCCAATCTTACATCAAGTCCAATTTCACTTGCTAACAGACCAGCTAATTGAGCTACTTCAATAGAATGCTTCAATGCATTTTGTCCATAACTTGTTCTGAATTTCATTCTTCCTAACAGACGAATTAATTCAGGATGGATACCGTGTACACCGACTTCTAATGCTGCCGCTTCACCTTCCTCACGAATCATCGTTTCAACATCTCTTTGTGCTTTTTCAACTGTCTCTTCGATTCTTGCCGGATGGATACGTCCATCTACAATCAATCTTTCAAGAGCAATTCTAGCCACTTCTCTTCTAATTGGGTCGAATCCTGATAAAACAACTGCTTCTGGAGTATCATCAATAATCAATTCCACACCAGTCATTGTTTCAAGAGTACGGATATTACGTCCTTCTCTACCAATAATTCTACCTTTCATTTCATCGCTAGGAAGTTGCACAACTGAAATGGTTGTTTCTGCTACATGGTCTGCTGCACACTTTTGAATTGCGTTAACAACATACTCCTTCGCTTTTTTATGAGCTTCTTCCTTAGCCTGCGTTTCTAATTCTTTAATTAGCTTCGCAGTATCATGTTTCACATCTTCTTCAACAGTTTTTAACAAATAATCCTTTGCTTGTTCGGAGGTCAATCCTGAGATTCTCTCGAGTTCCTGTACTCTTTGCTTGCTGAGTTCTTCAACTTTTGCTTCTCGCTGCTTCATTTGCTCTTCTTTGGCTGCAAAATTGGCTTCACGTTGTTCAATCGCGTCTACTCTTTTATCTAAAGCTTCTTCCTTGGAAAGAACACGCTTTTCAAAGCGTTGTACCTCAGCTCGTCTTTCTTTAATTTCCTTGTCGAGCTCGTTTTTCGTCTTAATAGACTCTTCTTTTACTTCCAAGAGAGCCTCTTTCTTTGTAGCTTCAGCCGTTTTCAGCGCTTCATCGATAATTTCTCTTGCTCTGCTTTCTGCATTTCCGATTTTGGAATCTGCATTTTTTGAGAGTTTAGAAACCGTTACTTTATATGTAACTATCGATGCTACAACAAGTGCAATAACCGCAGCAATTATGATAATAATTTCTGGTTGCACAGGAGCACCTCCCTATTAGATTTTCATTGTACGTATACAACACTTAAATTTTATACTCTTTTAACAATAATGTCAAGCATTCCAAAAAGAAACTTGTATTACCTGACGAATTTCTTCATGATAGAAGCCCTTTCTAAGTAAATACCCATAAATCTTCTTCTTTTCTTTATCTGTACTTTCTTCAAAAGAGTAATTTTTCTTTTCTGCTAAATGGCGAATTGCCTCAATCGCATCCTCAGAACTATAGCATTCCTCTAAAGCTAGTGTAATGAATTCTCTGCTTACGCCCTTTTCCTTCAGCATCGCAGTAATTTCTTGTTTGCTCTTCGTCTTCTTCCTACTTTCAACAAAACGCTGGGCATATTTTGCATCGTCAATATAGCCAAAGGATTTTACATATTCAATCGCTTGCTCGATGATATTGTCTTCAAATGCCTTTTGTTTCAGTTTTTGACGTAGCTGTGCTTCTGTTCTATCCATATCTGTGAGCAGACTAAGCGCCTTCAATTTCGCCTGTTTCAGAACATCTTCCATCTTACACTTCCTATGCTTCCTCTGATTCTGCTGAAGTCAAATTATAATGTGCTCTTACTTTTGCTTCAATCTCATCCATAATTTCCGGATGCTGGCTCAAATATAGCTTCGCATTTTCACGGCCCTGTCCAATCTTGTCACCATTATATGCGTACCATGCGCCACTCTTATTCACGATATCTACATTTGCAGCAAGGTCTAAGATATCCCCTTCTTTTGAAATACCTTTGCCATACATAATATCAAATTCAGCCTCTTTAAATGGTGGAGCAATCTTATTTTTCACAATCTTGATTCTTGTACGGTTACCAACCATTTCACCATTCTGCTTTAATGTCTCAATCTTTCTAACATCCATACGGACAGATGCATAGAATTTCAGAGCTCTACCACCGGTTGTCGTCTCCGGATTACCGAACATAACGCCAACCTTCTCACGTAATTGGTTAATAAATACTACAATACAGTTTGATTTACTAATAACCGGTGTCAACTTGCGAAGTGCCTGTGACATCAATCTTGCTTGAAGTCCCACATGAGAATCTCCCATGTCGCCATCAATTTCCTGTCTCGGCACCAAAGCTGCAACCGAGTCAATAACAATGATATCCATTGCACCTGAACGCACCATGGTCTCAGCAATCTCTAAGGCCTGGTCACCGCTATCCGGCTGTGAAATATATAATTCATCAATATCCACGCCAATATTTTTTGCATATACAGGATCGAGCGCATGTTCGGCATCAATAAAGCCCGCAATACCGCCTCGCTTTTGTACCTCTGCAATCATATGTAGGGTAACCGTAGTCTTACCACTGGATTCCGGTCCATATACCTCAATGACTCTTCCCTTTGGAACTCCGCCAAGTCCAAGTGCAATGTCAAGGCTGAGTGAACCTGTAGGGACTGTCTCTACTGAAATATTCGCTCCCGCATCTCCCAATTTCATAACGGTTCCTTTACCAAAATCTTTCTCTAATTTGGATATCGCTGCATCCAGCGCCCTCTTTTTATCTTCATTTGCCATGTTTTAAATCTCCTCCGCAATCACGAACTTATGTTCGCTTTTATATTTAATATACTATTATACTTGTTTTTAAATGTCAACTACTTTTTTGGGAATTATGAGATTTTCGAGTGAACTCTCATTTGGAAGGGTAAATGTATCATAGCATAAAAAAGGAAGATATGAAAGTCATATCTTCCCCTAATTTTTAATATTTCTCAGCCACTTCACCACGTTTTTTATAAATGCTGTTTGCCGGAACAAATTCTCTCACCATAGAAAGCGGATAAATGTTAGTATGCTTTCCGATTACTGTTCCAGGATTCAACACAGAGCCACAGCCAACTTCCACTTCATCACCAAGCATTGCGCCAAATTTCTTAAGTCCCGTTTCAATTGGCCCTTCCGGTGTTTTCACTGTTGTTAATGTCTTGTCAGATTTTACATTTGAAGTGATGGAGCCTGCACCCATGTGCGCCTTATATCCGAGAATGGAATCACCAACATAATTGTAGTGTGGCACTTGCACCTTATTAAATAAGATAACATTTTTTAATTCTGTAGAGTTTCCTACAACTGCACCTTCTCCTACAATTGCATTTCCTCGGATAAATGCACAGTGTCTCACTTCTGCATTCTTTCCGATAATGGCCGGTCCGTTAATAAACGCGGTTGGTGCCACCTTTGCACTTTTGGCAACCCACACATTTTCCCATACCTTTTCATACTCATCTTCCGGCAATGAATTTCCCAGTTCTACGATGAATGCGCCAATTTTCGGAAGCACCTCCCACGGATAGGTTACTCCTTCGAAAATATCCTTTGCAATTGTTTCCTCTAAATTATAGAGCGCTTTTACTGTTAATTGTTCCATCTTAAATTCTCCCTCTTAGTTATAAAATTTTGAAACATTGTCATAGCATTGTTTTAACTGATATTGATTATTTAACCCTAAAACACCGCTTGTGCGACTTGCGATAAAATTCTCTAGTTTCACCATATATTCTTCAGACGTAATCTGACCTTCCGCAACATAGGTAAGTCCCTTTTCCCAGCTGGCAGTAAGCTCCGGATTCAAAAGTGAACGAATCGAATTCTCCACAACATCAAACACCATTTCACCCAGCAAGGTCGGCGTAATAATCTGTGTTTTCCCATTCAAACTCAAATACTTAATATGAATAAGCTTCTTTAAAATCTCCGCGCGGGTTGCGCTGGTTCCGATTCCACTTCCTTTTATCTGTGCACGAAGCTCCTCATCCTCAATCAGCTGCCCCGCATTTTCCATTGCAAGAATAATGGAACCCGAGTTATATCGTTTTGGAGGTGTGGTTTCTCCTTCCTTTACTGCCAATTCCTGCACCGGCAAAACGGAGCCCTTCTGTACTGTTTTCAGTAATTCAAACAGACCAGCATCCACTTCCGTTTCATTACCCACGCCAACCACTTTCAAATAGCCTTCTTCTGCCAACACTTTGAAGTTAGAGAAAAATGATTCTCCACGCATTTGAGTTGTGATACTCATTTTATGATAGACAGCCGCCGGATAGAAGATGCTAAGAAATCTTCTCACGATTGTGTCATACACCTGCTTGGCTGTTGGCGAAACGCTTGCCAAAGCAGAAAGGCCCTGACCGGTTGGTATGATTGCATAGTGGTCTGTGATTTGCTTATCATTGACATATTTGGTCTTTTCTAACCCTTTGTGAGTCCCAAACTGTAAAATATCCTGCAAATATGGTTTTGCCATGTCATACTTAGCCAAACCGTTCAAATTTTTTGAAATCTCCTTGGCTACTGCAGTTGATAGCACACGGGCATCCGTTCTCGGATATGTAACCAATTTCTTCTCGTACAATTCCTGCACAATCTTAAGGGTTTCATCCGGACTGATTTTAAACCGTTTGGAACATTCATTTTGTAGTTCCGCCAGATTGTATAACAGAGGCGGTGCTTTCTTTTCTATTTTCTTCTCTACGGAAGCAACGGTACATTGTAATGGCTGAACCTCACTCAAGTAAGCGATTAACTCTTCCGCTTTTTCTTTCTTTTTGAAGCCATTTTCTTTATATAAATCAAAGCTTTCAAAATAGCGGGAGCCTTTTACACTCTTCCACTCTCCCTCAAAAGACTTCTCACCTAGTTGAATGGTACTTAATACACGATAAAACGGAGTTTTAACAAAATCTCGAATTTCCCGTTCTCTTCGGACAATCATACCAAGCACACAAGTCATAACGCGCCCTACTGACAACACGGTTCTGTCTGTTTTCATAAATGTGGAAAGAGTATTGCCATATTTCAAGGTCAAAAGTCTCGAGAAATTGATTCCCATGAGATAATCTTCCTTCGCACGCAAGTAAGCCGACGCCGAAAGATTATCATATTCTTCCAAATCTTTCGCCTCTCGGATACCTCGCAAAATCTCCTCTTCGGTCTGCGAATCAATCCAAACACGCTTGCGCATCTTTCCCTTCACGCCTGCCATCTGTTCTACCAGACGATAAATATACTCTCCTTCACGCCCGGAGTCGGTACAAACATAAATCGTCTCAACGTCTGCACGGTTTAGAATGTTACTTACAATACGGAACTGCTTCTCCACATTTGCAATAACTTCATACTTAAAGTCTTTTGGAATAAATGGAAGGGTCTCCAAACTCCAGCGCTTATACTTCTCATCATAAACCTCTGGATAGCTCATGGTGACGAGATGTCCTACACACCAGGTCACAATTGCATTGTCTGCTTCCAGAAAACCGTCTTGTCTTCTCGTATTCAATTTTAATGCTTTTGCAAATTCCTGGGCCACACTTGGCTTTTCTGCAATAAATACTGATTTACCCATATATGTTCCTTTACATCTCTTTTTGCAATTCTCACAAAATACATTTTTTATTATACCATAACTTTTTCTGTACAACCACACAAAAAAAGGAAAGCGTTCAACTTTCCTTTTCATTTTATTTATTTTGCCTGAATGTATCCTTTTGCTGTTAGTGTCTCCGCACAGAGAATTGCTCCACCTGCAGCTCCACGTACTGTGTTGTGTGACAACCCAACAAATTTAAAATCGTAAACTTTATCTTCTCTCAAACGACCAACAGATACGCCCATTCCGTTTTCGTAATCTACATCAAGATTTACCTGTGGACGATTATCTTCTTCTAAATATTGAATGAATTGTTTTGGCGCACTTGGAAGTTCTAATTCTTGTGGAAGACCTTTAAAGTTCACCATTTTTTCAATCAATTGTTCTTTTGTAGGCTTCTTTGCAAATCTTACAAACACAGCTGCTGTATGTCCGTTTAATACTGGAACACGGATACATTGCGTTGTGATAACCGGACCTTCTGCTTTCACGATTTCACCATCAACAACCTTACCCCAGATACGAAGTGGTTCTTGTTCACTCTTTTCTTCTTCTCCACCAATGTATGGAATAATATTTTCCACCATTTCCGGCCAGTCTTTGAAGTTCTTGCCTGCACCTGAAATTGCCTGATATGTAGTTGCTACCACTTCTGTTGGTTCAAATTCTTTCCAAGCGGTAAGTACCGGTGCATAGCTTTGAATCGAACAGTTTGGTTTTACTGCTACGAAACCTCTTGTTGTTCCAAGACGTTTTTTCTGTACTTCAATAACATCAAAGTGTTCTGGATTGATTTCCGGAACTACCATAGGTACATCCTTTGTCCAGCGGTGTGCACTGTTGTTAGAAACAACCGGTGTCTCTGTCTTTGCATATGCATCTTCAATCGCTTTGATTTCTTCTTTTGACATGTCAACTGCACTAAATACGAAATCAACGCTTGCTGCTACTTTCTCTACTTCATTTACGTTTGCAACCACCAAGTTCTTTACACCTTCCGGCATTGGTGTTGTCATTTTCCAACGTCCACCTACTGCTTCTTCATATGTTTTACCAGCTGATCTTGGGCTTGCTGCTACTGTCACAACCTCATACCAAGGATGATTTTCCAATAATGCGATAAATCGCTGTCCTACCATACCTGTTGCTCCAAGAATACCAACTCTTAATTTCTTATCCATCGTTAAAACCCTCTTCCTGTATGTATCTTTTTCATAATATTTTACGATAATATACCTTTTCTTATATTAATGCAAGTAATTTTCGTAGATTTTGATAACTTTTTCCATAGATTCCTTACTAGGTGCACCAATGGTTGTACGTTTATCCACACAAGTTTTCATACTGATTGCTTCGTAAATATCTTCTTCAAACACTGGAGAGATTGCTTTATATTCTTCCAATGTCATATCATCAAGTGCGATATCCTTCTCGATACAATAAAGTACCAACTGTCCTACGATACCATGCGCATCTCTAAAGGCTACTCCATGATTTACCAAGTAGTCTGCTGCATCGGTTGCATTTGTAAAACCATTCTTCGCACTGTTCTCCATCACTTCTTTGTTAAATCTCATGGTGCGAAGCATGCCTGTAAATAATGCAAGACATCCCTTTGTGGTGTCAATGGCATCAAATACGAATTCCTTATCTTCCTGCATATCCTTATTATATGCAAGCGGAATTCCCTTCATGGTTGTGAGAAGTGACATCAATGCTCCATATACACGACCTGTTTTACCACGAACAAGTTCCGCAATATCCGGATTCTTTTTCTGTGGCATAATGCTGCTGCCTGTACTGTAAGCATCATCAATTTCCACGAAGCGATATTCGTTAGAATTCCAGATAATCACTTCCTCTGAAAAACGGCTCAGATGCATCATAATCGTAGACATTGCCGAAAGAAGTTCTATTAAATAATCTCTGTCAGCAACGGAATCCATACTATTCAAGGTTGGTCCGTAAAATCCAAGCAAGTCTGCTGTCAGATTACGGTCCAGCGGATAGGTAGTACCGGCAAGGGCACCAGAACCTAACGGACAGTAATTCATGCGGTCATAAATGTCGGTGAGACGCAAGCGGTCTCTGTGGAACATTTCAAAATATGCTCCCATATGATGAGCCAAGGTGATTGGCTGTGCCTTTTGCAAATGTGTAAATCCAGGCATAAAGGTCTCTGTATTATCCTTCATAATCTGAAGCAATACCTTTAAAAGTTCCTTCAAAAGGTCATCTAATGCATCAATTTCGTCCCTTGTGTAAAGCTTCATATCAAGGGCAACCTGGTCATTTCGGCTTCTACCTGTATGCAATTTCTTTCCTGCTTCTCCAATTCTATCAATCAAAGTTGCTTCTACGAAACTGTGGATGTCCTCATATGTATCAGAAATTTCAAGTGTTCCGTCTTGAACATCCTTCAAAATTCCTTGAAGCCCGTCAATAATCTGTTCTTTTTCTTCCTCTGTTAAAATACCTTGCTCTGCAAGCATGGTAACATGTGCAACGCTTCCTCTGATATCCTGCTCATAAAATTTCTGGTCAAAAGAAATCGATGCATTAAAGTTGTAAACTAACTTATCCGTTTCTTTCGTAAATCTTCCACCCCAAAGTTGTGCCATGATTAATTACCTCTCTCTTCGTTCTTTATTCTATCTCGTTGCGAAAATTCGCAGCCACAATAATCTTGTCTATATAAGCCATACACTTTCGATAATTCAATCGAGCGTTTATATCCATTCTTCTTTTTAAAATCAGATAGCAAATATGCAACCCCATATTTGTCTGCCAATTTATTTCCAATCTCATTTAATTTCTCTGCATTCTTTAATGGGCTAATGGTAAGTGTGGTTGTAAAGTAATCAAACTTGCCTTCCTTTGCCAACTTCGCAGTTTCCTCCAAGCGAAGAGCATAACAGCCAAAGCATCTAACTCCACCTTCTTTCATATCCTCCATCCCCTTTGCCATGGCATAAAACTTATCACTATCATATGCTCCTGCAAGGAAAGACACCGGATACTTTGTCGACATATCATGAATCAACGTCTGCTGTTCCAGTATACGTTTTGTATATTCGCTTTCCGGAAAAATATTTGGATTATAATAGAAAACCGTAATCTCAAAAAACTCCGACAGATACTCCAGCACATAACTACTACACGGTGCACAACAGCTATGCAGCAATAATTTAGGAACCGCTTGTCCTTTTTGTAATTGTTCAATTCTGTTTTCCAATTCCTTCTGGTAATTCATCTTATTCTCCAAATTTTTTCTATCTGTTGCATTATACTCTTTTCTTTGCATTCATTCAAGCACCGTTTCCATTTTTCTACATAAAATAAACTATATTTAAAGGAGGTGTGTCATGGAAAACATTTTGGAGCTTCAAGATATCAGCCATTCTTATCATGGCATGGAAGGAGAAACAAAGGCTCTCTCTCATCTTTCCTTTTCACTAAAGCAAGGTGATTTTATCAGTATTGTCGGTCCTTCCGGCTGTGGTAAATCCACCTTACTATCGATTATTTCCGGTCTCATTCCTCCTGAAAATGGGAAGGTTGTTTTACGCGGAAATCATATCGGGTATATGTTACAAAAAGACCATCTTTTAGAATGGAGAAGTGTCTATCGTAATATTATACTGGGACTCGAAATACAACACAAAATCACTCCTGACACAAAGGAAAAAGCTTTAAGGTTACTAAAACAATACGGCCTAGAGCAATTTGCAAATGCAAAGCCATCCGAACTATCCGGTGGTATGAGACAGCGTGTTGCGCTAATCCGTACCCTCATTTTAGAGCCAGATTTACTTCTTTTAGATGAGCCTTTTTCTGCCTTGGATTACCAAACACGCCTTGCAGTTGGAGATGACATCGGGCAGATTATTCATAAGGAAAAAAGAACCGCCATCCTGGTAACTCATGATTTAGCGGAAGCAATCAGCCTAGGCAACAAGGTACTTGTCTTAACGAAACGCCCTGGTTCCGTTAAAACCATTGTTCCTATTCATTTTCCAGAAGATAAAAATACGCCTTTGCTCCGTCGTAGCACAACAGAATTCAACGAATACTTCGATATCATATGGAAGGAGTTGAACGTAGATGAGTAACGTTTCACAAAACCAACTTGCGTTTCTAAAGAAGCAAAAGCTGCATCGCCTTTTTGTACGTACCTGCCGTATTGTTGTGTTTGTTGCATTCCTTCTTCTATGGGAATTAACCACACGCTTAGGGATTATTGATTCCTTTGTGTTTAGCAGCCCAAGCAAGGTGGTCCTATGTTTTTGGGGTATGGTGCTTGACAGAAGTATTTTCCTTCACATTGGCATTACACTTTACGAAACCTTTGTCAGTTTTCTGTTGGTTACTTTATTTAGTATTTTGCTTGCCACATTGTTATGGTTTAGCCAGAAACTTCTGGAGATTACCGAACCCTTCCTCGTTGTGCTAAACAGTCTCCCGAAATCCGCACTTGCTCCACTTCTAATTGTGTGGCTTGGCGCCACTCCAAAGACGATTATCGTGGCCGGCATGTCGGTAGCCATATTTGGAAGCATTATGAATATGTCTACTAGTTTCCGCGAGGTAGACCCGGAGAAAATCAAACTGGTCTACACCTTAAGAGGAACAAAGCATCAGGCACTCACTAAAGTTGTGATTCCGAGTTGTGTTCCTGCCATTGTGAGCAACATGAAGGTCAACATTGGGCTTTGTCTGGTTGGCGTGGTAATTGGGGAGTTTTTAGCTGCCAGAAATGGACTTGGTTACCTGATTATCTATTCGAGCCAAGTCTTTAAGATGGATTGGTTACTGATGTCGATTGTGATTCTTTGTGTGTTGGCGATGGGATTGTATGCATTGATTAGTTTAGTTGAGAAAATGTATCAGAAGCATTTTTAGACACGTTATAAGCGGTTGTGGGCATACTGCAACCGCTTTGTTTAATGCCTCAAAACTTGACACAAACCACCATATAGGCTAGGATACAAATATGTTTTTAAGAAAGTGAGCTTTATTATGATTGGTTTGGGAACTATCATCAACTGTGCCTCCATTCTTGTAGGCGGAATACTGGGATTATTGTTTGGACGCTTTCTCAAGGAAGATGTCCAAGATTCTTTGACAAAAACCTGTGGCATATCCACCATATTCATTGCCATAGCAGGTGCATTAGAATCTATGCTTCGCATTGAGCAGAATTCTCTTGTCAGTAACGGAAGCCTTTTGATTGTCGGTTGTCTCGCGATGGGTACACTGATTGGTGAGATACTTAATATTGAAAATCTATTTGAACGCTTTGGCGAATGGTTAAAATTTAAAACAGGAAATGCAAAGGACAACCGTTTTATAGAAGCATTTGTTGTTTCATCTTTGACAGTCTGTATTGGAGCAATGGCGATTGTAGGTGCAATTAAGGATGGCATGACAGGCGATTTCTCCATTCTAGCTACGAAAGCGGTTCTGGACTTAATCATTATTATGGTTATGACATCTGCCATGGGAAAAGGTTGCATTTTCTCTGCTATTCCGGTTGGAATTTTACAAGGCACTATTACATTACTTGCTCGTTTTGTGAGTCCTGTTATGACAGAGGAAGCTCTTTCTAATTTATCTATGATTGGCTCTATCCTGATTTTCTGCGTAGGTATCAATCTTGTATGGGGTAAGAAAATACGTGTTGCAAATATGCTTCCTGCCGTAATTCTGGCAGTTGTTGTTTCGTTCATACCATTTTAGTTCATACGTTAAAAAGCAGCTGCGACTTCTCGCAACTGCTTTACATAACTTATTTAAAACTTACAAATCCATAGCTTTCTAATATCTGAAAGAACTTCGCCAATCTCGGATATAGTGGCTCTGCCTTCTCTCCAAAATGCTCCTTCACAAATACACCTAATTCGATAATATTTTTCTCTCCATCAATGAGTGGCCATACAAAGCTCCCATTCTCATCCAAATGTACCTGTGTGTATTCTGGCTTCTTCAAAAGCTTCTGTGTGATTTTCTTCATAAGACCTGTGTTATGCACATACAAGGTAACCATACCCTTCTCATCTGCATCCCATCTTAAGCCTTCTTGTCTTACCGGAATATTTTCCAAGTAATTCTCGTTTATAATTTGTTTCTTCTTAGCCATTATAAATATCCTTACGCTTTTTTGTCACGTTTTTTCCAGATTGTGAACTTCAGCAAGCATAAAATCATAAGACCGAATACCACTAAGCTGGCAATGTTAGAAACTGCCGATGGCAAGTTTAGTAAACCGCTAATATCAAGTGTACTGTCTACGCCTACTACTGCTAATACAGCAAGAAGAATACCTACAAGACCTTCACCTGCAATCATACCTGAGCAGTAAAGAATACCATCTGTGATAATTTCTTCTTTTTCTTTCCCTTCTTTCTTCATCTTGTCGAAGAACAAACGGATGATACCACCAACCATGATACATGCGTTTAATTGTACTGGTAAATATACGCCGATTGCAAAAGGAAGTACTGGAATGCCAAGTAATTCAATTACTACTGCAAGGCAAACACCTACAAATACAAGTCCCCATGGAAGGTTGCTGTCCATAACACCTTCGATAATCATTTTCATCAAAGTTGCCTGTGGAGCACCAAGTTGTTCAGAACCGAATCCCCAAGCTGCATCCAAGAGATAAAGAACTCCACCAATTGCAAATGCTGCTGCAACAACACCAATCACTTCACCAACTTGTTGTTTTCTTGGTGTAGAACCAAGTAAATAACCCGTCTTCAAATCCTGTGATGTATCACCTGAAATAGCAGCTACGATACAAATGATAGAACCAATTGCAATGGCTCCTTGCATACCGTGAGCGCCTACATCACCTGTAATCTTTAAGATCAAAGTTGCAATCAGTAATGTTGCAATCGCCATACCTGATACCGGGTTGTTTGAGCTTCCTACTAAACCAACCATTCTAGAAGAAACAGTTGCAAAGAAGAAACCGAAGATAACTACAATAATTGCTCCAACCAATGAAACCGGAATTGCCGGTACTAACCAAACAAGTAAAGTTAATACTAAAATTGCACCAAGAACAATCTTCATGCTCAAATCTTGTTCTGTACGTTTTGTTGATGTAGAACCTACACCACCCTTTAAACTCTTCATTGCGTCTGCAAAAGTACGAACGATAAGTGGAAGTGATTTTACTAAACTAATAATACCACCTGCTGCCAAAGCACCTGCACCGATGTAACGTATGTAGCTGCCCCAGATTCCGCTTGCTCCATTTGCTGCAAATATTTCACCAATTGTTTCTGTACCCGGATATAAAATTGTGGAACTACCAAAAAGTACAATAAGTGGAATCAATACCATCCAGCTTACCACACCACCGGCAAACATATAAGAAGAAATCTTTGGACCACAGATGTAACCTACTGACATAACAGCCGGATAAATCTGAGTTCCGATTTCACCTGCAAATCCTTTGAAACGAAGTGACACTTCACTTGGTACTACCTTCAAGCCGTCAATTACAAACTTAAATGCTCCTGCAATACCCATACCTGCAAATACTGTAGTCGCATTTGCACCGCCTTCTTCGCCTGCCAAAAGCACTTCTGCACATGCCTGTCCTTCTGGATATGGCAGAATTCCATGTTCTTTTACAATAAGTGCATTTCTAAGTGGCACCATAAAGAACACACCTAAAAGACCTCCAAGCAATGCAATCAATGTAATTTCAACAATGCTCGGTTTGTCCATGACACCCTCTGCTGCCCATAGGAACAGCGCAGGTAATGTAAAGATAGCACCTGCCGCAAGTGATTCACCTGCCGAACCAATTGTCTGCACTAAGTTGCTCTCTAAAATTGAGTTTTTCTTCATAATCACACGGATAACACCCATAGAAATAACGGCTGCTGGAATCGACGCTGATACAGTCATACCAACACGTAGTCCAAGATACGCATTTGCTGCACCAAAGATCACTGCTAGGATAATACCCATAACGATTGAAGTAACTGTTAATTCCGGAGTGATTTTTTCAGCCGGAATGTAAGGTTTAAATTCGTTTTTGTTTTCCATGTTAAAACCTTTCCTTTCTTATCTTTTTTATTTGTACACTTTATCGCAACAACGCAACAAAGCATCCAAATCATTATAACATAAAAACAGTTGTGACACAATCACAACTGTTTTATAAAACGTAAAATATAGACAAAATATTAAATTCTCGCAACACCTGTATCTCTTGCTGCCTGTGCTACTGCTTTTGAAACCGCGTCTTTTACGCGTGGGTCAAATGCTGCCGGAATGATATAATCTTCATTTAACTCCTCATCAGAAATCAAGTTTGCAAGTGCAAGTGATGCCGCAATCTTCATCTCTTCATTGATTTCTTTCGCACGTACGTCAAATGCTCCACGGAAAAGTGCCGGGAAAGCAAGTACGTTATTAACTTGGTTAGGGAAATCACTACGTCCTGTTGCAATGACACGAGCCCCACCTGCTTTTGCTTCGTCCGGATATATCTCCGGTGTCGGATTAGCACATGCAAACACGATAGCATCTTTGTTCATTGTCTGAACCATTTCCGTTGTCAGAGAACCTGGAGCCGATACACCGATAAATACGTCTGCACCTACAACCATATCCTCAAGTGAACCTTCTTGTTTATCAAAGTTCGTCAGTTTCGCCATCTCTTCCTTATATGGGTTCATACCTTTTTGGCGTCCTTCGTAGATTGCGCCGGTACGGTCACACATGATAACATTTTTTACACCATAAGAAAGAATTAGTTTTGTAATTGCTGTAGCTGCAGCACCTGCCCCATTTACAACAACTTTGATTGTTTCTTTATCTTTTCCCACAACCTTCAACGCATTAATAAGACCTGCAAGTGTGATGATTGCAGTTCCGTGTTGGTCATCATGGAAAATCGGAATGTCACATTTCTCTTTTAATTTTTGTTCAATTTCAAAACAACGTGGAGCTGCAATGTCTTCAAGGTTCACTCCACCGCATGAACCTGAAATTAAGTATACTGTATTAACGATTTCATCAACATCTTTTGATTTGATACAGATTGGGAATGCATCCACATCACCAAACTCTTTGAAAAGCACACATTTTCCTTCCATAACAGGCATACCCGCTTCTGGTCCTATATCACCAAGTCCTAATACTGCTGTACCGTCTGTTACAACAAGACATGTGTTCCAACGACGTGTTAAGTCATAGCTTTTTTCTACATCCTTTTGAATTTCGAGGCAAGGCTCTGCAACCCCTGGTGTGTATGCAAGCGAAAGGTCCTCTTTCGTCGAAACAGGTACTCTGCTTACAACCTCAATTTTCCCTTTCCATTCTCCATGTCTTTTCAATGATTCTTCTGCGTAATTCATCATATGTCCTCCTTTGTGTCTTTCTTTGTAGTTTTTCATATATAAAAATAATATTTTATGCCTTTAACATACATTACATAACTTACATCATTAATACAAAAAAAGCAATCCCTTTTGTCATTTCTTAACATACTTTTAACACAAAAACAGTTGCAATTCCATGAACTGCAACTGTTTCTAAATCGAACAACATTTTATTCTACAACTACCACGCCATCTTCTTTGATAGTAATCTTCATTCCGTCCTTCACATACTCTAAGAACTCGTCTCCCAGACAGTCAACTACCGGCATAGAAATATTATCCAGCCATACATCCGCCAGGATTGCTCCTGCTGCCGCAAGAGAATCAATGTGGTTTGAGAATAACAAGCAAGCAGGAACTCTCACCATAGCACACGCACAATATAACACCATACCACCTGTGGTAGAACCAATTGTCTGTGGCAGGCATAGAGCCTTTCCTAAGATTGATTTGCCATACAAATCTTTATTATTCTGATCCCCTACTGTTACTGTCTTATCACCAAACTGCAATGCTTTCTGAAGTGAAGCCAACGTATTAAATCCTTCATGAGTAACGACTGCTTCTGCTGTCACAGTCCCCGGTGTTACTACACGTCCTTTAAACTCTCTCATATCTATTTGCCTCCCTTCGTAATCTGTACTAGGATTTCATCATCCGTATAATAACGAGATGTTGTATATGTACGCAATTTGTTGGATGAAGTAATAACAGGCATTTTTGCACATAACGGGTTATTCATATACATCAACGGACAAATATAAGATACAATAACACCCGTTTTCTTTAATCTTTCTGCATACTCTGTTTGTTCAAATTCTTTAAGCACTGCAGGTGCTGTTGTAAATACCGTTGGAATCACAACTTTGCTGTTACCTGCTTCTTTAAGACCTTCCTCTACACGCTCTGTCCATGTTTTTAATTGTTCCAATGTCATATGTGGACATCCCATAAAGCAGAGCTTCGGTTTTGCATCTTTATTCTTCCAGATAACCGGATAATTATTTTTCACACGTTCCAACTCAGCATCATCAATCACATAAATCTGTGCGTTTTCTTTGATTAAATCTTTGCCTAATTCCTTTGCTTCCGGAGTTAGATTATCAATGTGATACAATCCAACGGCACCATTTGATGCTGTAGCCGCACCAAAGTCCTTGAGGTACGAGCATGCCGCGTCGTCAAGTTCTGTACCAATCCATTTATCAAGACCTACGATATAAGGCACATCTTCCATTACCTTCATACCGATTGCAGAGCCAAGTAATTGCGCCTCCGGCTTTTTCTCTGTTTTGATTTCAATAATCCAAGATGCCTTTCTTCCTTCGTCTGTAAGAAGCCCAAAGTATGGAACATATCCCAAAACAGAACCCATAATATCCATGATACCCGAGTTACGGTTACAACGTGCACCGAGAACAGAATTCGCATATACAACTGCGGAAGATTCTGCCCAACTAAGCACTTCACCTTTTTTCGGAAGATTTCCTACTGCATCCATGTAGCAAGCACAAGTGAATGCATCCTTTTCCATAAGTCCAAGTTTGTTCAACTGGTCTTCATAGAAATCCTGTTTCGAATACATAAATTTGTTAAAAATCAGTTTCTGCAAAAAGTTTGCAGGTACCTTTGGATCAAGCGGGCGTGGGTCCACTGAGAATTTTTGTTTGGAAACCGCATCTGCTTCCAATAATTGATTCATCAAATCATACACCGGACCAAGCATCTTAAGTCCAAAAGAAGTAACCAAGTGATTGTATTCTGATGTAACCGGTACCATTTTTTCTGCACCAAACGCTTCACCATACATCACCAATGTTTTCATAACCTTGGCTAAAGTTTCACCCTGCGCGCCATCCAATATGGCTTGTTGTTCATCTGTTAATTTCATCATAACTATTCATCTCCTAAAGCTTCATTGCTACATCCCACGCACCCCAGATAACAGTACGTAGATTGCCAACCTTGTTCGCATCACCGATTACATGCACGTGCTTACTCTTTGGTGCAAGCGGTGCCGGATTGTATCCTACAGAAAGAATTACACTGTCCGCATCCACCTTAAAGCTATTACCTTCCTTGTCCTTCAGAGTGACACTATCATTATGAATCTCAGAAAGCGCGGTTTCTAAATATACAGGAACATTGTTGGTCTTGAAGAAATCACGCAGGTAGCTGGTGTTCGCAAGACAAATACCTGGAGTCGTAATTAAGTCATCCTGCATTTCCACGATGACAGGCTTTTTGCCATTCAAATACAATTCATACGCAATTTCACAACCGGTAAGACCACCACCAATAATCACAACATTTTCACCAACTTGTTTGTTGCCAAGGAGATAATCTACGGCTTCTACAGCTATATCCGCACCCTTAACAGGAATTCTCCTTGCAACCGCACCGGTTGCCACGATGATTTCGTCGGCATCAAGGGTACTTGCATCGGTGATTTCTGTGTTCATATTCACGGTGATAGGATATTTCGCAAGTTCACGAATATACCAAGCAATGAGTGTCTTATCTTTTTCCTTAAAAGAAGGAGCTGCTGCAGCAACAAACACACCGCCGAGCTTATCACTCTTTTCATATAACGTTACGCTATGTCCACGCTTTGCACAGGCGATAGCAGCTTCCATACCACCGATTCCGCCACCGATGACTGCGATGGTTTTCTGCTTTTTGGCAGGATCAAGGTGATATTTCTTCGATTGCATGGTTACCGGATTCAGTGCACAACGGGAAAGTCCCATGGTATCCTTGAGATCCTGAGTATTTGCGTGTCCCTTAGACGACGAGAAGTTAAAGCAGCCGCTATGACAGCAGATACAAGGCTTGATATCTTCCAGTCGGTCCTCGATAAGCTTCGTTACCCATTCAGGGTCTACAAGAAATTGACGGGCAATACCAACGGCATCGATACTACCATCAGCAACTGCCTGTGCACCAACCTCAGCATCCATTCTACCTGCACAAACAACAGGAATATCTACAAATTTCTTAATATGTGCTACATCCTCAAGGTTGCAGTTCTCAGGCATATACATAGGCGGATGAGCCCAATACCAAGAGTCATATGTACCATTATCAGCATTAAGCATGTCATAGCCGACATCCTGTAGATACTTTGCTGCCTTTTCGGACTCTTCCATGTTACGACCCACTTCAACATATTCTTCGCCAGGCATTGCTCCGTAGCAGAAATCCTTTAGTTTCGATTCTACAGAGTAGCGAAGTGATACAGGATAATCCTGTCCACAAGCTTCTTTAATCGCCTTAACAACCTCTGCCGCAAAACGGTAGCGATTTTCAAAACTTCCACCGTACTCATCCGTACGCTTATTAAAGAATTCTATAGCAAACTGGTCGAGAAGATATCCTTCATGAACGGCGTGTACCTCCACACCGTCAACCCCTGCTTCCTTGCAAAGTTTAGCAGTCTTTGCAAAGGCCTCAATGATTTCGTGTATCTGCTCTACTGTCATTTCCGGACATTCAATATCGTGTGCCCAACGTGATTTTTGGGCAGATGGTGACGCCAATTCATGATTCGTGTCAATAACCGGCTTAATCAAAGCACGAGTAAATTTGTTTTTATGTAGGGGTGCTACAAGTTCGGTGATTGCCCAAGATCGTCCCATACCTGCCGTTAATTGAACAAACAGCTTTGCACCTGTTTTATGGATTTCATCCATATATTCTTTGAGTTCTTCAAACATTTTCGGGTTTTGCCATAGCCATTTTCCCCAGAATGTATCGCGCAAAGGTGCAATACCAGGGATGATAAGACCTACGTTATTTTTTGCTCTTTCAAGAAAATGGTTTGCTGCTTCCTTGTCAAAGTGACAGCCAGTAAGTTCAAACCACCCAAACAGAGATGTGCCACCCGTAGGGCACAAAACAATGCGATTCTTAATTTCCACATTGCCGACTTTCCAAGGCGTAAACAATGCCTCGTATTTTTGTTCTGTCTTTTGCATAATAAATAATTCCTTTCATTTTTTTCGGCAAAAATTATTATAAATATTATATCATACTATACGAATATTTTCATCAAATATGATTGATTCTGTTGTTATTTTTGTTGTTATACGGTGTGGATTTATAATTTCCCCATTTACACCGTAACATATTTTCTTTATTTCTTGCCTCTACGGTGCAAATACTAAAAACGCATTCTTGCACCGTAGTATTTTTTGTTTGTATATATACTAATACGGTGTGGAATTGATAATTAGATATTCCACACCGTATTTTACTACAATCTATCAAATTTCATTTTGTAAATTACGGTGTCAAACTGAATTTTGAACCTTCAAACCGTAATTTTCTTTTTTATAACTTTACCACTACGGTGCAATCAATTTTTATTGCCGCACGCACCGTAAAAAAGCCATTTTAGCATTCCTTACATTTCTTCTGCCAACTCGTATATTAGCTTCTCTGTCTTTTCCCAACCCAGACACGGGTCTGTAATAGATTGCCCATATGTGCCACAAGAAGCAGGCTGTGCCCCGTCCACGATGTAACTTTCAATCATTAATCCTTTTACCAAAGAACAAATATCCTTATTCACACGGCGGCTATGCATGACATCTTTACTGATTCGAATCTGCTCCAAAAACTTCTTGTTTGAATTCGCATGATTTGTATCAATCACAACACCCATGTTCTTTAAATCCTTACTCTGATAGTAATCATAAACCTTCATCAAATCTTCATAGTGATAATTGGCAATGTTTTGCCCTTGTGCATTCATACCACCCCGAAGGATTGCATGCGCATATGGATTCCCTGTACTTTCCACTTCCCAACCTCTGTAGATAAAGGTGTGCCCACTTTGTGCGGCTGTAATGGAATTCATCATAATGGACAAATCCCCGCTAGTTGGATTCTTCATTCCTACCGGCACATTAATTGCACTTGCTGTCAGGCGATGCTGCTGATTTTCCACAGAACGGGCACCTACTGCCACATATGCTAATAAATCTGACAAATATCTGTAATTTTCCGGATAAAGCATTTCATCTGCACACGAAAATCCGGTTTCGCGAAGGGCTCTCATATGAACCTTACGAATCTTGGTAAGTCCCTCTAGCATATCCGAATCATGAAGCGGGTCCGGTTGGTGAAGCATTCCCTTGTAACCAGCTCCTGTGGTTCTCGGTTTATTGGTATAGATTCGAGGAATAATAATAATCTTGTCTTGTACCTTGTCTTGTACCGGACGTAATCTGTCAATGTAATCCATAACAGATTCCTCATAGTCTGCAGAACATGGTCCTATAATTAATAAAAATTTATCACTTTCACCCGCTAACACTTTCTTAATTTCCGCATCGCGTGTTTCAAAATCTTCACGCATCTTGTCCGTTACCGGATACATGGCTTTTACTTTCTTTGGTATCGGTAACTTTCTTTTGAATTCACAGTTCATATCTATTTCCTCCGTCTAAAACTTCTCTCGTCACATGAATTCCTAGTGTTTCTATCGTTTCATAATAGTTTGGAAAGCTCTTTTTCACAGCTTCTGCCCCCTCAATCATGCCACCGGTAAGGATGCATAGGGTTGCCAATGTCATGGCAATACGATGGTCATTATGGCTATTTAATGCCTCCTTCGGCTGTTGTAGGCTTCCTGGATGAACAATGATTTCATTTTCCATCACATCCACCTGAATGCCAAACTTTTTCAGTTCTTCTGCCATCACTGCCCCACGGTCGCTTTCTTTAATTTTCAACCGTTTGGTTCCAGTAAATTTCGCTCCATGCAATGCAGCTGCCATTCCAATCAAAATCGGTCCCAAATCCGGGCATCCAGAAATATCCATCATTGGATTATCTGTTTTTAAAACTTCATAATATTCTTTATAAATCTGGTCTCCCTGCAGACTGTCTGGTTGAAGCCCGGATACATTTACATTTCCACCAATTAAGTTAAATGCATCTAAAAATGCAGCGTTAGAATAATCTCCCTCTACGGTTACATCTTTTGCCTGATAGGTTTGATTTCCTTTGATATAGTATGTGTTTTCTTCCTGGCAAATTTCAATTCCAAAGGTCGTCAGAGTTTCCATTGTCATGGCAATATAGGCTTTGCTCTCAATCGGTGGCAATACCTCCAACACACTGTCCCCTTCTAACAAAGGGAGTGCATATAAAAGCCCTGTAATAAATTGGCTGCTAATATTGCCTGGTATCTTATAATGCGATGCCTGTAACTGTCCTTCTACCTTTAGTCCCGTCTCACCTTTTCCAAACAAGATTCCTTGCTCTTTACAAATATCTTCATAAATCCCAAGGGGACGTTCAAATAAACGCTTGGCTCCGGTAAACTCTGCAGCCGCCCCTCCTGTCAAAACAAGAGGAATAAAAAAGCGCAAAGTACTTCCACTTTCCTTACTGTCTAACACTTGCTCTGTCTGCAATTTTGGGCCACCTATCCCCTTCATAGTAACTTTGTGGTCCTCTATTGTATACTCAGCCCCAAGTGCTTCTAACATCCCAAGTGTAGCCTTAATATCTTCACTTAAATCAATATTTTGAATCACCGAGATTCCGTCAGAAAGCCCCGCCCCCATCAAAAGACGATGAGCCATACTTTTCGACGGTGGCGCAATCACATTTCCCTGCGCCCTTCCCGGATTAATGGTTACTTTCATGTTATTTCTCTCCTAAAAGCCAGTCTGTTCCGAAACGCACTGCCAGCATATCTGCCAGTACAATCGCTGTCATACTATCCACTACCACTCTTGCACGATGAATGATTGCAGGGTCATGTCTTCCGTGTATCTGCAGGATTTCATTTTCCATAGTTTCTATATTAACAGTTTCTTGCTTTTTATAAATAGATGCGGTTGGTTTTACCACCGTGTTAAATCGAATTGGCATTCCATTTGTAATACCGCCATTAATTCCACCGTTGTGGTTGGTCTTCGTCACTACCTTCCCATCCTTGATTTCAAATGCATCATTTGCCTCACTGCCCTTCATATCTGAAAAAGCAAAACCTTCTCCAAACTCCACGCCTTTCACTGCCGGAATACTAAATAGCCCATGTGCAAGCATACCTTCCATCGTATCAAACCATGGTTCGCCAACACCTGACGGAACGCCGGTTACAACAGTTTCTAGAACACCGCCAACACTGTCCCCTTCTTCTGCTGCACTCACCATATAGGCATGCATTTCTTCCGCTGCCTTTTCATCTAATACAGGAAACAGTTTGTTGCCCAAGTCTGCGATATCTTTCGCGTAATCGCCAAATTCTCTATCCATAATCGGACCACATTTACGAATGTGGCTTCCTATGTATATGCCCTTTTCCTGCAAAGCCTTAATTAAGATTGCACCAACAGCAACTATCGGTGTGGTAAGTCTTCCTGAAAAATGTCCGCCTCCACGATAATCTGCATAGCCATGATATTTCTCAATTGCCGTAAAATCTGCGTGTCCCGGACGCATCAAATTCTTTGTTTTTGCATAGTCTTTGCTTTTTGTATTGCTGTTTTCAAAGAGAATGCAAATCGGAGTTCCCGTGGTCTTCCCCTCAAACACACCACTCACAATATGTGGCTCATCTGTCTCAACACGCTGAGTAGAAATCTTTCCATGAGGTTTGCGAAGCTCTAACTGTTTACGGATAAAATCCATATCAATCTCGATACCAGGAGCTATTCCATCAATGACGGCTCCTATCTGTTCCCCGTGACTTTCTCCAAATAAGGTTACTGTAATACTATTTCCAAATACATTTTTCATATTTAAAACTCCAATCTTTCGAGCACCTCTTCCATCGGCCACTCCTCAATACTTCCCTTTCCAATCTCCGTTACATATACGACAGAACAATTACTGTTACTTGCTTTTTTATCGTGAAGAATGGCTTCTTTTACTTCTTCCAGATTAAAGGAATAAAATTCCGGAAGCTCAAATCCTAAGTTTTCATAAATCGCGCACAGTTGCTCCTGCACTTCTTCACTACTCATGTATAGCATACCAAGAGCCACACATTCACCATGCAAATATCTTCCATGAGCTGCGCTTTCAAATCCATGCCCAATGGTATGACCAAAGTTTAAAATTTTACGTAGATGGCTTTCCTTCTCATCCTGCTCCACCACATATTTTTTCACCAATAATGCTTTCTCGATAATCAGGTCAAGGTTTTCTTTCCATTCATCATTCAGAAATAAATCAAACAACTCTTTATCATTTGTAGCACCCATTTTGATTGCTTCAAACAAGCCGTTAACAAGCTGACGTTCCGGCAAGGTATCCAATGTATCAGGGTCAATCAATACTGCCTTCGGTTGATAAAATGCACCAATAATATTCTTAATACCCGATAAATTTACTGCCGTTTTTCCGCCAATAGAAGAATCTACTTGAGATAACAGGGTGGTTGGAATGTTATAGAAATCAACGCCTCGCATATAAAGAGAAGCCACAAATCCACCAAGGTCTCCGACAACGCCACCGCCTACTGCTACCACGCAATCCTTGCGGCTGAATTGATACTTTAACATATCTGTTAGGATTTCCTCTGCCGTCTGCAGCGACTTGCTTCCCTCTCCCTGTGGAACTACTTTTATGTAAGCCTCCTTACTTTGTGATGCCACCTTTTCTGCATAGTTCAATGGAACACCCTCATCGGTGATAATCATCACTTTGCGGTTTAAGTTTAATAATTCAGACGCTCTATTTAGGTTTCCTCTTTCCAGTTCTATGTTGTAGCTGTTTTTTCCTAATTCCATGCGAATCATTGGCATTTCCTACTTTCTTTTTAAACTTTGTTTCTATAAAGCAAAGAACCGGTACTTGTCAGTCAAATACCGGTTGAAATTTGTCTTTAATTATAGCACTCTGGTTTTGTTTGTCAATATGCTTTAGAGCTTTAAAGCGAAAAAGTTTTCCAATCAAAGTTTTCCTTGACTTTGCCATCATTTGCAAGTATACTTGAGCATGTGGCAAATGTCACTTGCCGAAATGGCTCAGTTGGTAGAGCGACGCATTCGTAATGCGTAGGTCGTGGGTTCGAGTCCCATTTTCGGCTGTAAAAAAATCAGGCTTTCATAGCCTGATTTTTTATTACTGTTCTTTCACATGCACAACAACCTGGTTAAACGGAATCTCAATTCCATTCTCATCCAATGTCAATTTGATATTCTCTGTCAATCTCCATTTTGCAGTCCAATACGCTTCTTTCTTCACCCAGCCACGAGCTCCGATAACAACCGAGCTATCACCAAGATTGTCTACAAATACATTGATACCTTCTTCTTTTAAGATATCCTCGTCTGCACGAAATAACCCTTCTATCAATTCTTTTGCCTTTTTTAAGTCAGCATCATAAGAGATTCCAACGGACAAATCCAATCTTCTCTTATCCTGAGCGGTCACATTTGTAAGACTTGTATTTGCCAAAGAACCGTTTGGAATAATAACCGTCCTATTGTCAACAGTCAACAGTTTGGTATAGAAAAGTTGAATCTCTTTTACTGTTCCCTCACGGCCTTTATTGTCTTCTACAATATAGTCTCCCACCACAAATGGCTTTAATACTAAGATAAGTACGCCACCTGCAAAGTTTGATAAACTTCCCTGCAAAGCCAAACCAATTGCTACACCACAGGATGCAAGCGCTGCCGCTACTGAAGTGGTATCCAAGCCAAACTTACTTCCGATGGAGAAAATCAAAATCGCATACAGAATAAATTTCACCAATGAATCTACAAACTGACGAACGCCCTTATCCACACTCGCCTTTTCCATAGAAATGCGAATAATCTTCCGTATCCATTTGATGATTTTGGTACCAATCCAGAATACAAGTAACGCAAGCACCACACCGATTGCAAAATCAATCAATCCCGGGATTTTGTCGCTTATGTACTTTGTCAATCTATTAATTTCATTTTCCATAATCTTTTCCCTCCTACTGTTTAACTACTTCAATGCCATAAATGCTGCCAAACTGCCTCTCTCGCCTTTCGTTGCTCTGTGAGAAAACAACACGTCACTATTACAGTTTGTACAGACATTGGTTACCGCTATGTTCTCTTTCCGAACACCTGCTTCTAATAATATAATCTCATTTGCCTTCCAAAGATTCAACTGGTATTTATTGTTTTCTTTTTGGTAAAACAATTCTCCCCAGTATATTTCATCAAATGCTTCCTTGAATTTTTCAATCACATCTTCACTAACTTCATAACAGTCCTGACAGATAGACGGACCAACTGCTGCAATCACATCTTTTGCATCCGTCCCATATTCTTCCTTCATTCTGCGAAGGGTCTCCTGTCCCATCTTTCCAACGGTACCACGCCATCCCGAATGACTAAGTCCAATTGCCTTGTGCACTGGGTCTATAAAAAATAATGGAACACAGTCTGCGTAAAAGGTTGTTAAACATATGCCTGACTCATTTGTTATTAGCCCATCCACATCTTGATAATCGAGCGGATAAACAATTCCTTTCCCTTTGTCCTCTGCAGTTACCTTGCGCACATTTGTTGTATGCGTCTGCGCAGCAAAAACCAAACTATTTGGCTCTACCCCAATGGTCTCTGCCATTCGTTTGAAATTCTCACGCACACATGCTTCATCATCGCCACGGAAAAAACTCAGATTCATGGAACTGAAAATACCTTCACTCACACCACCTATGCGAGTGGAAAATCCGTGATTTACAATTCCTGTTTTTTCCAACAAAGGGTATGACAAATAGAGGACTTCCCATACTTGCTTTTCTTCAAATATATGGTTTTTGTTTTTGTAAACTATTTTATTCATGCTACATCTCCATCATTCACCATATGAATTCAAACGCATTTTGCACCAATGTTACTTCATTCCCCTGAATTCCAACCACATCAAAGCGTACAGCTACATCTTGTAAATGTTTCTTATTCATATAATACATCGCACATTTTGATATTGACCGTTGCTTCTGCACGGTTACTGCATCTAGCGGCGAGCCTGCGCCGTCATCTTTACGGAATTTCACTTCCAGAAACACAAGATACCCCTCATGCTTTGCAATAATGTCTATCTCCCCATGTCTGCTGTAGAAATTGTATTCTATGATTTCATAACCACACTTTTTCAAGTATTCACCAGCTATTTTTTCATATTCAAAGCCTATTGTTCTTTTATTTTGCATATACGTTCACTCTTATCCATATTTTTTCGTAACTGTTCAGAGCCAACCTCGAAAGCACTTTGTGCTTCCTCGGTGTGGCGTATCCGCCAAATAAAATTTTAAAAACATGCTTAAAAATGCAAGCATTTCACGCCTGTTTTATAAAATTTTGCTTAGCTCTGAACGGTTACAAGTTTTTGATAAAACTCTGCCTATGTATCGGTGTTGCACCCATCTCCTGAATGGCCTGAATATGCGTCGCAGAACCATATCCCTTATTACTTGCAAATCCGTATCCCGGAAGTACTTCCTCGTATTGCACCATCAAGCGGTCTCTCGTCACTTTTGCAATAATACTTGCCGCTGCAATTGATATACTCTTTGCATCCCCCTTGATAATCGGAACCTGCTTAATGTTCACCTCTGGAATAGTTACCGCATCATTCAGCAGCAAATCAGGGCGCACCTTCAGATTATCTATTGCCATGCGCATCGCCTCATAGGTTGCCTGCAAAATATTGATTTCATCAATTCTGCCCGGTCCCACAATTCCAATTCCTGTTGCAACTGCCTTTTCCATAATCTCATCGTATAATGCCTCTCGCATTTTCTCCGATAATTTCTTAGAATCATTGAGGTACAGAATATCGCAATCCTTTGGCAAAATCACAGCTCCGGCAACTACCGGTCCCGCAAGCGGACCACGCCCCACTTCATCAATACCGCAAATATATTGAAAATCTGCATACTTACGTTCGTAAATACTCATATTTTCAATTCGCTTTTTCTCTTCTTCTAATTTTTCTTCCTGTTTCTTATATTTCGAAATCAGGCTGACAACACCTGCTCGGTTATCGTCAGCATACGCCTCGTACAACGATAACAAAGTCTGTCTGTCAGCCTGTTCAAATTCTTTCTTTATTTCACCAATGCTCTTACTCATGCGAAATTACTCCAATACTATTTAATGGCCAGATACGCACCCATGCTCTACCGATTAATTCATCTCTATGCAAAACTCCGACATTCGGTTCTCGGCTGTCCGAACTATGATTTCGGTTATCTCCAAGAACAAAATACTCATCTGCCCCCAATTTAATCGGTTCTGCCGCAAGTCCGTATTTATCATCATCGATGACCTCTCGCCCATAATGTTCATCCAGTTGCTCACCATTGATGTAAACATATCCATCAATTATCTGTACTGTTTCACCCGGAAGTCCAATGATTCGCTTGATATAATATGTGTCCTCTGCATAACGATATGGGAATACAATAATCTCGTAACGCTTAGGCGCACGGAAACGGTAGGAAATCTTATCAACAATCAGATTATCCTCATTGTGTAAGGTATTCAGCATAGAGTCGCCGCTTACCTTTGTACGCTGTCCCACATAAGTAACTATCAGATATGTAGCACATACTACTATTAATATATATACAACCCAACCGAGGAATTCCCGCAAAGACCTTTCTGCATCACTTTGATTTTCTAAACGCTCCGCCCTTGCTCTCTCTCGTTCTCTTTTTCTCTTCCAATGCTCATAGCGATATCTACGCGCCATTTCTGCCCCTTCTTTCAGTCATTTATTCATAATCTTCCGGGAATTCCAAGGTAATTCTTCCAAGTCTTCCGCTTCTAAAATCATCCACCAATAAAATCGCTGCTTTTGCCATGTCAAGTTCATTTCCGCGAAGCAGACAGTGCCTACTCTTTGCAATATCTGCAAGACATTGATATGGATCATCAGATTCTATTATAGCATACTTTTCAGCTAATACACCCCTATAATATTTTTTCATAAATTGAATCATTTCAGCAGCCAGCTCTTCCGTATTCAGAATCTCATCCTTGATAGAGCCGATAAACGCCAAGCGAAGTCCAACCGTCTGGTCCTCAAATTTTGGCCATAAGATTCCCGGTGTATCTAAAAGTTCCACATTCTTATTCAGACGAATCCATTGCTTTCCTTTGGTAACTCCAGGCTTGTTTCCTGTTTTTGCACATGCTTTCCCAGCCAATGCGTTAATAAATGTAGATTTCCCTACATTTGGAATACCAACTACCATGGCTCTGACCGGACGATTCAAGATACCTCTCTTACGGTCTCTTTCTATCTTTTCCTTACACGCCTCTTGAATAACACCCTGTATGGATTTGATTCCGCCACCTTTTTTGGAATTCACCTTTACAACGGAATAACCCTTCTCCTTAAAATAAGCAGCCCATGCATCGTTCTGCTTATCCTCTGCTAAATCTGATTTATTCAATAAGATTAATCTTGCCTTATTCTTCCCCAATTCATCAATGTCAGGATTACGACTACTCATCGGAATTCTGGCATCCACCAATTCAATCACCAAATCAATTAATTTAATATCTTCCTGCATCATACGTTTCGCTTTTGTCATATGACCAGGATACCATTGAAAATGCATCTTTCTTCCTCTCTATCTAACAAATCCGAAATTCTCACCGGCAATTACAAACCAAACCCTGCCTTCTATGTCTGTCCGTTTCACATTACCGATGTCAATATTTCTACTGTCCTCACTGTTCTGTCTATCATCACCCAAGACAAAATATTCATTATTTCCTAGTTTCATGGGTTCACTCAAAACACCCACATCATCAATTTTTGTTGTTTGATATCTTTCCTTAATTTCTTTTCCATTCACCAAGATTTTTCCATCTTGAATCTCTATTGTTTCTCCCGGAAGCCCCACAATACGCTTGATATAATAGTGGGAGCTTTCATTGCCATTTGGCTTAAAAGCAATCACATCTCCTCTTTTCGGAGTACTCATGTTATAAACAACCTTATTAATCAGAGTAATATCTCCATTACTCAGCTCTGGGTTCATGGAATCCCCAATCACACTGACTCTCATACCGAAATACCATATAATCACAAATGCAATAAAACATACAATTGCAACCTCAAATGTCCATTTAAATATTTCACGAAATAAATCGTAATTCACTCGTCTTCTTTTCTTTCCAAATTTTAACTTAGACATTAATTCACCGTCACGCCCTGCGCATCTCGCGGAGCGTCCTTTTGCACGAAATACAAAAAGAGACAACTAGTTTTATTTAGTTGTCCCTCTCACATTTACTATTTTACTAATTCTTTTACCTTAGCTCTCTTACCAACACGTCCTCTTAAGTAGTTAAGTTTAGCTCTTCTTACTTTACCTCTACGGATAACTTCTACTTTTTCTACGTTTGGTGAGTGTAATGGCCAAGTTTTTTCAACGCCAATACCATTAGAATTCTTTCTAACTGTAAATGTTTCTCTTGCGCCGCCACCTTGTTTCTTAAGTACTACACCTTCGAAAACCTGAATTCTTTCACGGTTTCCTTCTTTGATTTTACCGTATACTCTTACAGTATCACCAACGTTAAATGCAGGTACTTCTGCTTTTAATTGTTCAGCTTCAATTTTCTTAATAATATCGTTCATTGTGTTCCTCCTTATTATTCGGACGTTCTTAATACTCTTTGGTACCAGAGGACCATCTCTTTCTTCTCACAATCTTAGACATTCTACCATACTATTCCAATACTTTCAAGTATTTTTTTGCAAATTCTTTTTCTTTTTGAGATAAATTTGCTTTTTCCAGCAAATCCGGTCTTCGCTCAGCGGTTCTGATAATGGATTGCTCCCTTCTCCACTTCTCTACATTCGCATGGTGACCAGAAAGTAAAATCTCCGGAACCTTTTTCCCATGCCATTCTTCCGGTCTTGTATACTGCGGATATTCCAAAAGATTGTCCTGAAAGCTCTCAAACTCTGCAGAAACATCATTGTGAAGCACCCCCGGAATCAAACGGGAAATCGCATCAATCATAACCATAGCCGGCAGTTCCCCACCTGTCAGCACGTAATCTCCAATAGACACATAATCAGTTACGATCTCCTCTAAGACACGTTCATCTATTCCTTCATAATGTCCACAGAGGAAAATCAATTCCTCTTCTTTTGCAAATTCTTCTGCTTTTGTCTGAGAGAAAGTCTCACCTTGCGGAGATAAATAAATCACACGAGGTTTGCTATTTGCTTTTTCTACAACAGACTGATACGCGCCATAAACAGGACCTGCTTGCATAAGCATTCCTGCACCACCGCCGTAGGTGTAATCATCCACGCGATTATGTTTGTTCTCAGCGAAATCACGAATATTGATTGCTTCTACCGAAAGTAGCCCCTTACTTTGTGCTCTGCCTATGATACTTGTGCTAAGTCCGTCCATCACCATTTCCGGAAATAAGGTTAATATATGAAAGTTCATGACTACACCAATCCTTCCATTAAATGAATCGTCATCTTTTGTCCTTCAATATCCACATCTAAAATGCACTGCTTAATGGCAGGAATCAAGACCTCGCCATACTTTGAGCTGTCAATAATATATACATCATTTGCACCTGTTTCCAGCACGTCTTTGAGAACACCAAAAGCTTCCCCATCTTCTGTGTATACCTGAAGACCAATCATATCTGCAATAAAATATTCGTCCTTGCGAAGCTTTACTGCATTTTCTCTATCTACCAAAAGGCTTTTGCCCTTATATTTTTCAATATCATTGATGTTGTCAATGCCCTTAAACTTTACAATCGCAAACTGCTTAAAGAACTTGACGCATTCCACTTCCAAAGGCAGATGCTCCCTGCCCGTGTCGAGAAACACCTTTTTCAATTTTTTAAAACGTTTTACGTCATCTGTTGTCGGGAATACCTTCACTTCTCCTCTAATACCATGTGTAGAGGAAATCACTCCCACCTGTAATAATTGTTCCATATAACTCCTTTTAGAAAGCGAAGACACCGCATTATGCGATGTCTACGATTACCTTTTTGTCTTCCTTTGCTGCTGCGGCTTTTACAACGGAACGGATTGCTTTTGCAATTCTTCCTTGTTTACCGATTACTTTACCCATATCAGATTCAGCCACTTTTACTTCGATAACAAGTGCCTTTCCATCTTCTTTTTCAGTAACAACAACTTCTTCAGGATGATCAACTAATGCCTTTGCAATTACTTCTACTAATTCGCGCATTACCTGTACCTCCACTATCTTGGAGCAGATTATTTTTCAATACCTGCTACTTTGAAAATTTTTCCAACCATTTCTGTAGGTTGAGCACCATTGTTTAACCATTTTTTAGCTGCTTCTTCGTCAACTTTGATTACACTTGGTTCTTTTGTTGGATCGTAGTATCCGATTTCTTCGATGAATTTACCATCTCTTGGTGAACGTGAATCTGCTACGATAATTCTGTAGAAAGGAGCTTTCTTTTGTCCCATTCTTCTTAATCTGATTTTTACTGCCATTTTTCTTTACCTCACATTACTTTTTTTGTTTTTGTTAGTTTTATCTATGTGTTAAAAAGGAAATCTAATTTTTCCTTTCTTACCACCTCTGCCACCCATCATGCCAGGAAGCTGTTTCATCATCTTCTTCATCTGTTCAAATTGTTTCACCAGACGATTTACTTCACTGATATCCACACCGGCACCTCTTGCGATTCGATGTTTTCTTGATGGATTTAAAATGTCCGGATTGCGGCGTTCTTCTTTGGTCATCGAATAAATAATCGATTCGATTCTTGCCATCTGCTTCTCGCCTGCATCCATGTCTTCGTCCTTGATTTTGGCATTACCCATCATGCCAAGACCAGGCATCATACTCATGACACTGGAAAGTCCGCCCATCTTCTTCATCTGCTGCATACTCATCAGATAATCCTCAAAGTCAAACTGAGCTTTCTTCATTTTTCGTGTCATTTCTTTGGCTTGTTCTTCGTCAATGCTCTCGCCTGCTTTTTCAATCAAGCTTAACACATCACCCATTCCCAAAATTCGGGAAGCCATTCTATCTGGATAAAACTGTTCCAAATCGGAAAGTTTTTCACCCATACCTACGTAGAGAATCGGTCTTCCGGTAACTGCCTTAATGGAAAGCGCCGCACCGCCTCGGGTATCACCATCTAACTTGGTAACAATAACACCGTCAATTCCGATTTTCTCATTGAAACTGTTTGCTACGTTAACCGCATCCTGACCTGTCATGGCATCCACAACTAAAATTGTCTGGTGCACGTCCACAGTTTCTTTTATTTCTTGCAGCTCAGCCATCATGTCTTCATCAATATGAAGTCGACCTGCCGTATCAAGAATTACTATATTATTTCCATTCTTCGCCGCATGTTCAAGTGCTGCCTTCGCAATGTTCGCAGGCTTGTGATTCTCACCCATGGAGAACACTTCCACACCTTGCTTCTCCCCGTTAATCTGCAATTGCTTAATCGCAGCCGGACGATACACATCACATGCAACCAATAATGGTTTCTTGCCTTTTAATTTGAATTTACCGGCAATCTTAGCAGTTGTCGTCGTCTTACCGGCACCTTGCAGACCTGCCATCATAATCACGGTGGTCGCCTGCCCCGGTTGCAACTTAATCTCAGTTGTCTCAGAACCCATGAGTTTCACAAGTTCTTCATTTACAATCTTGATTACCATCTGTCCCGGATTCAATCCGTTCATTACGTCCTGCCCAATGGCACGCTCCTGAACGTCTTTTACAAATCCTTTTACAACCTTAAAGTTAACATCTGCTTCTAAGAGAGCCATCTTAACTTCCTTCAGTGCTGCTTTGACATCATCCTCCGTAAGACGTCCCTTACTGCGAAGATTCTTGAACACATTCTGAAGTTTTTCCGACAAACTATCAAATGCCATCCTATAACTCCTCTATAATCTCTCCTGAAATCTTTCTAATATCCTGAATCAACTGACTTTCATCTGTCTTTGCTTCTTCTAAAAGCCCATTTATCTGATGTACCTTTTCTCTAATAGAAAGAAATTTCTCTACCAAGTGCAACTTTGCTTCATATTCTTCTAAAATCTTGTTGCATCGTTTAATCAAATCATGTACACCCTGTCTGCTGATACCGGCATCTTTCGCGATTTCACTCAGGGATAAATCTTCTACGATGAACTGTTCATAGATTTCTTTCTGGTGTTCTGTTAAAAGTTCACCATAAAAATCATAGAGCAATGATTGTTTTAAAATCTCATCCATTTTTATCACCTTTGCTATAATAACGGATAAAAAAGAGGTTGTCAAGTATTTTTTCTTGACAACCTTGTTTTTTTATTTTAATAGTCTCTGCACATTTAATATTCCACTTCCCTGCCGTATGACAGGCATGTTCAAATTATCGCAGCTTTTCTTTAGTCGTTTTTTCACTTCTTCGTTTGTTAAATTCGGTTCCTTAGAAAGTAAAAGTGCAACTGCACCGCTTACAACCGGTGTCGCCATAGAGGTTCCACTTTTCTTGGCATATAAGTTTCCTTCCTGAAATTTGGAATTGCAGGAAAATATATTTGCACCTGGCGCCACCAAATCCGGCTTTAAAATTTGTTTTTGCAAGGAGCCTCTGCCGGAATTCATCACATCTGCGGTTCCAACTGTAATGATCTTCTTACTAAGTCCCGGAATGGTAATACTCCCTTCACTTGGGCCTAGGTTTCCTGCTGCCGCAACTACAACAATGCCCATATCCCAAAGCATTTCCACTGCTCTTAATATGCGTTCTTCTCCCCATAGATTTACACCCGGTTTCATTCCCATTGATATATTTACAATCCGAATATTATACTTCTCCTGATTTTCCAAAATCCAGCGGAACCCTTTCATGCTATAGATAATGTCTCCACCACCATTTTCATCTAACACCTTTAATGCAATTAATTTACACTGTGGAGCCATTCCTATCAGCGTGCTTCCGATAATGCCACACACATGAGTTCCATGTCCATTATCATCATAGAATTCCTGTCTGCCATTTACAAAATCCCGAAAGAATAATGCATTTGTCTGAAGCTGCGGATGAAGCATCATACCCGTATCCATTACCGCAACTGTAACCCCTTTTCCAAGCAACTGATTTTTTTGATTATATTGACAATGTACTAAATTTTTAACACGCTTCATATACTAATAGGTTCCTTTTTTATTAGGATATGTTTCTTCTGTTATTGCGTGCTTGATTTATTTTTACCTTTTAGTTCACATGGATAAGCCTCCTTACATATGATGAAGTGTAAATATAAATCACATGGAGGCTTATGATTATGAGCGATTTAAATGCAACTAACTGTGGATGTGTAAACGAAAGATCTAACAACTGTGGATGCGGATTTGGAAACAACTCTTGTATCTGGATCATCTTACTTCTTTTCTGCTGTGGCGGTAACTCTTGGGGTTCAAACCGTGGCGGATGCGGATGTGGCGATGACAGCTGCTTATGGATCATCATCCTGTTATTCTTCTGTGGCGGATTTGGAAGCAACAGAGGCGGAAACAACTGCGGATGTGGCTGCGACGATATGTGCTGCTAATTGCTGAATGAAGAGTTCAGGGTTTTCCCCTGTCTCACCGAGAGGTCTCTGTCCTAGCGGCAGAGGCCTTTTGTGTTCGTGTTTCATTGACATACTCATATTTCACAAATCTGATTCATATATTTTCACAACATCAGTTTTTTAGGAGGCAATATGAACGATGACTTTTCTCATATGATGACACCCTTTGACCAATACATATCAAACCAGTCATTACAGATGACCAAACTGTTAATCCCGTTTTTGCCTCCTCAAAGTCAGCGTATGATAGCTGTTTATGTGAAATTCCTTGAATTCCGCCACACAATATCTTTTTTTAGAAACATGAGGCGAAACGCTTCGTCGCCGGAAGATGTTTTTGACGGTTTGAAGCCATATTTATCCCCATCTGACCTTGAATCTTTTGACCAGATGCAGAATATGATGAATATGATGAGTATGATGCAAGAAATGCAAAATATGTCTGGCATGGACTTTGACCCTATGTCAATGATGGGAATGTTTGCACAAGAAGAAGATACTAAATGGCAGAAAGAAGGTGAAACAAATGTTGGACTGGATGAACAATCCGTTATTGAAAAATATGGATCCGATCAAGTTGGAGCTGATTAAGACGGCTGCGCACCAGACGGCAGGAAAAAGCGGGAACTCTCTTGCACCTGTCCTAATGTCTCTCATTACATCAGCTAACCGAAAAGGCATCCGATTTTCTTCAGATGAAATTACAATGATTTTAAACATACTAAAAGAAGGGAAATCTCCGCAAGAACAACAACAGATTGACCAAACGGTACAGATGGTGTCTAGTATGATGGCAAAAAATAGAAAGTAGAAGGATTAAAACCCTTCTACTTTTCTTTGGCTTCGAATTTCTCTACGTTTCTTTGCACTTTCCCATTCTGCTTTTTGTTCTTCTGTTTCAATAATTAATTGAGGTACCGGCACCGGTTTATCATTTTCATCCAAGGCGACCATTACAAAATAAGCACTGTTAATTGCCTTTCTGCGTCCTTCTTTATTTTCCACATAAGTATCTACACGCACCTCCATTGAAGTTGTCCCAACATAAGTAAGTCTGCCTACGATAACAACCATCTCGTTTTGGTACGCACCTTTCAAAAAGCGTAGATTGTCAACGGAAGCTGTTATGACATTCATCATTGCATGACGCTTTGCCACGATTCCCGCAACCTCATCAATCCATTGCATTAAGATACCACCAAATAAACGGTTTGCTCCGTTCAAATGATTTGGTCGCACAATATGCACGGTTTCTGCCATAGAGTCCTGTACTCTTTTTGCTTTTATATCCATAATTAAATCCATCCTTCCTCCCTTATATGTATATATTACTTCTTTTTTTATAATCCCGTCAATCGTATTATATCCAATCCATGTGTTTTAATTTAAGAATCTGCACCACAATGGGTATAGAGGCCACTCATTCCCTTCATTTTACCCAGAACCCCACTATTTTGTATTGGAAATTCATGATATTTTCAGTAAAATTTCTATAAAACAGTATATTTACCCATAAAATACCCAGGATTTCGAAAAATCCTGGGTATAGAGGCCACTAATCATCCATTTTATAGAAAGTCAAACTTTGCGCAGGCATCCAAGCCAGTAGTCACCCACTTTCATGCAGGCATCCAAGCCAGTAGTCAACCACTTTCATGAGACGCCTCAGCTGACGCCATCACAAAACGTCTATTCTACATCTTCTCCATAAAGTGTAATCAATTTCTTCAGATATTCATATCTTTCCTTTGCATATTGCTCAGATTGTGAGAATAACTTTTCTGCTCTTTCCGGATTTGCACGCATCAGTGCATTATAACGCACTTCACCGTCCAAGAACTCACGGTAGCTTTCTGTTGGTTCTTTGCTATCAAGGGTAAACTTATTACCTTCTGCTGCCGGATTATAACGGAAGTTATGCCAGTAACCTGATTTCACAGCCAGTTCTTCTTCTGTCTGCGCCTTATTCATACCCTTCTTAATACCATGATTGATACATGGTGCATATGCAATAATGAGTGATGGTCCTGGATAAGCTTCGGCTTCCGTAATCGCTTTCACAGTCTGGTTGAAGTCTGCACCCATAGAAATCTGTGCCACATATACATAGCCATAGCTCATTGCAATACTTGCCATGTCTTTCTTCTTTACTTCCTTACCTGCTGCCGCAAATTGTGCAATCGCTCCGGTTGGAGTTGCCTTTGAAGATTGTCCGCCTGTGTTAGAATAAACCTCTGTATCAAATACAAGAATGTTAACATCCTGACCGGATGCCAATACATGGTCAACACCGCCAAATCCGATGTCGTATGCCCAGCCATCTCCACCGAATATCCATTGTGATTTCTTCGCAAGGAAGTCCTTGTTATCTAAAATATCTTTGCGTAATCCGCAACCACAATTACATTTTTCTAAAGCCTCAACGAACTTGTCTGTAGCAGTTCCATTTGTCGCACCACAGTCAAAGGTTTCTAACCATTCTTTTCCGGCTTCTACAACTTTCGGATTGTCGCCTTTTTCTACAAGTTCTTCTACTTTTGCTTTCAAACCATTGCGTAAAGCTTTTTGTGCTAACAGCATACCATAACCAAATTCTGCGTTATCTTCAAACAATGAATTTGCCCATGCTGGTCCTCTTCCTTCATCATTCACGGTATATGGTGTAGATGGTGATGAGTTACCCCAGATAGAAGAACATCCGGTTGCATTTGCAATATACATTCTGTCACCAAATAATTGTGTCACTAATTTCGCATAAGGTGTCTCTCCACAACCTGCACAAGCTCCTGAGAACTCAAGTAATGGTTGTTTGAATTGACTTCCTTTTACCGTTGTTTCCTTGAATTTTGAAACTACATCTTTCTTAATCGGCAATGCACGTCCGTAATCAAAGTATACTTGTCTTCCTGCATTTTCTGCCATGTTGCGAAGTTCCAGTGCTTTCTCGCCCTTCTTACCAGGACATACATTTGCACAAGAACCACAGCCTGTACAGTCATATGCGGATACCGTAATGGCAAATTTCATGCCCGGCATTCCCATCATGTCAACGCTTTGCATACCTTCCGGTGCATTCGCAACTTCTTCCTCTGTCAAAGCAATCGGACGAATAACAGCATGCGGACATACATAAGCACAACGATTACATTGAATACAGTTTTCCGGAATCCATACCGGAATATCTACCGCAATACCACGTTTTTCATAGGCAGCTGTTCCGGATGGTGTTGTACCGTCGGAATATTTTGTAAATGCAGATACAGGCAAATTATTTCCTTCCTGTGCATTTACCTTTCTTTGAACGGTTTGGACGAAGTCCACAACCTCATCTCTTCCGCCTTTAATGACAGGTGCAAACAATCCTTCATCTTCACAGGTTTTCCACGAATCTGGCACAGCCACTTCCACAACCTGCTGTGCACCGGCATCAATGGCATCATAGTTCATCTGAACAACCTTGTCGCCCTTCTTGCCGTAGGTATCCTTTGCAGCCTTCTTCATCAATTCCATAGCCTCATCTTCCGGAATGATGTTCGCAAGCTTAAAGAATGCAGATTGCAAAATGGTATTGATTCGTCCGCCAAGTCCGATTTCTTTTCCTATCTTGAAACCATCAATTGTGTAGAACTTAATGTTGTGATTTGCAATAAATGCTTTCACCTGACCCGGCAAATTCTTTTCCAGTCCTTCCATATCCCATGCGCAGTTCAAAAGGAAGGTTCCGCCGTCAACCAATTCCTGAACCATGTTATATTTGTTCATATAAGATGGGTTATGACATGCCACAAAATCAGCCTTTGTAATCAAATAGGTTGACTGAATTGGCTTCTTACCAAAACGTAAATGGGACATGGTAACACCGCCGGATTTCTTTGAATCATAATCAAAGTAAGCCTGTGCATACATATCTGTATTATCACCGATAATCTTGATGGAGTTCTTGTTGGCACCTACCGTTCCATCTGCTCCAAGGCCCCAGAATTTACAGTTGATTGTACCTTCCGGTGTGGTAACTAACGGTGCACCCACTTCCAATGACAAATTAGTCACATCATCCACAATACCAATTGTAAATCTCTGCTTGGTATTATTTTCATAAACTGCAACAATCTGTGCAGGCGTTGTATCCTTTGAACTTAATCCATAACGACCACCAAAAATTGGCACTGCGTCAAACTTCGTTCCCTTCAATGCTGTCACAACATCCAAATATAATGGTTCTCCAAGTGCTCCCGGTTCTTTCGTTCTGTCTAATACGGAAATTTGTTTCACTGTTTCCGGAATGGCTTTTAATAAAGCTTCTGCTGAAAATGGTCTATAAAGACGAACCTTAACAACACCCACTTTTTTCCCTGCTGCCATCAAATAGTTGATTGTTTCTTCAATTGTTTCACAAACAGAACCCATTGCAATAATAACGTGCTCTGCATCTTCCGCTCCGTAGTAATTAAATAATTTATAGTTTGTTCCGATTTTCTCATTTACCTTATCCATGTATCCTTGTACAATCGCAGGCATCGCTTCATAGTATGGATTACATGCCTCTCTTGCCTGGAAGAAGATATCCGGATTCTGTGCCGAACCTCTTTCACAAGGATGATTTGGATTCAACGCATTTTTTCTAAATGCAGTAATTGCATCCATATCTGCCATATCCTTTAAATCTTCATAATCCCATGTTTCAATTTTTTGAATCTCATGAGACGTACGGAATCCATCAAAGAAATTGATAAATGGCAGTCTTCCTTTGATTGCAGAAAGATGTGCAACCGGTGTCAAATCCATAACTTCCTGAACACTGGACTCACAAAGCATCGCTGCTCCGGTCTGTCTGCAAGCATAAATATCGGAATGATCACCAAAAATAGATAATGCATGACTTGCAATCGCACGTGCTGATACATTAAATACACCCGGCAATTGTTCACCGGCAATTTTATATAAGTTTGGAATCATAAGAAGTAGACCTTGTGATGCTGTATAAGTAGTCGTCAAGGCACCGGCTGCCAAGGAACCGTGTACTGTTCCGGCTGCACCTGCTTCTGATTGCATCTCAGTAACCTGAACTTCCTGTCCGAATATATTTTTTCTTCCTTGTGTAGCCCATTCATCTGTTGCTTCAGCCATAACAGACGATGGAGTAATTGGATAAATCGCTGCTACATCTGTGTATGCATAGGATGCATGTGCCGCTGCGTGATTTCCATCCATGGTTTTCATTTTTCTAGCCATTGTTTCATCTCCTTTATCATGTTTTTTTCATGCTTCTATTATATATGTTTTTCTTCATAAAATCTATAAGTTTTTCTAATGTAATTGTACCCATATTTGACAAAACTTAGTGATTTTTTATTTGAACGATTGAGTTTTTGCATGTCACTTCTTGGTTTATCATATATATCTGTGATATAATAATTCATATTTAAGATACGGAGGGATACATATGACACCGAAACAACAGGCATATAAAGCCTTGGGCAATACTATGATTAAGAATTTCAAGAAACGTAACATCGAGGCCTTCTACTGCGAAGACAGCGCTTCTGCAGTGGCGCTTGCCATGGAATTAATGAAAGATGGAGGAACGGTTGGTAAAGGCGGTACAGAAACAATCAGAGAAGTTGGACTTCTTGATGCAGTTAAAACTGCAGAACATTTGACTTTTATTGACAGAGAAGTTGCGAAAACACCGGAGGAAAAGAAACAAATTTATTTCCAGACCTTACAATGCGATTATTTCTTGATGAGCTCAAATGCAATTACTGTAGATGGCGAACTCATAAACATTGATGGGAATGGAAATCGTGTGGCATGCCTTATCTACGGCCCGGAAAAAGTAATTGTCATTGCAGGCATGAACAAAGTCGTGGAAGATGTGGATTCCGGAATTGCGCGCATCGGCAATTTTGCGGCACCTGCAAATGCAGCAAGACTTGAAACTCGTACTCCTTGCGCTACGCTTGGACACTGTGGCGACTGTCATTCGGAAGACTGTATGTGTGCACAGATTGTAATCACCAGACATTCCAGACATAAAGATAGAATTAAAGTGATTCTCGTTGGTGAGGAACTAGGTTTCTAAAATTACACTGACATATTTTCTACAAATATCAAAGTTTTCACAACAAACAAGGGCCATGGAAATGCACAATTTTGTGTATTCTCATAGCCCTTTCATTTTATCCTTTTCTTATGCTCTTACTCTTCTATTTCTTCTATTTCTTTTACTTCTTCTACAAGTGCAATTGCAAGCTCATCAAGCTGCTTTTGTTCTACTCTTGTAGGAGCCTCTGTCATCAGACAAGATGCATCTTTTACCTTCGGGAAGGCAATTACATCACGGATGCTGTCCTCTTTTGCCATAAGCATAATGAGACGGTCTAATCCGTAAGCAAGTCCTGCGTGTGGTGGTACACCATACTTAAATGCGTTCAGCAAGAACCCAAACTGTGTCTGTGCCTGCTCCGGTGTGAATCCTAACATTTCAAACATTCTGTTTTGAATGTCTCTGTCGAAGATACGCACACTACCGCCACCAAGCTCTGTACCGTTGAGTACAATATCGTAAGCCTTTGCACGAACCTTTCCTGGGTCTGTGTCAAGAAGTGGCAAATCCTCATCCATTGGCATTGTAAATGGATGGTGCATTGCCTGGTAACGTTCTTGCTCGTCATTCCACTCTAACAGTGGGAACTCTGTTACCCATATAAATTTGTATTCACCTTTATCTAAGATTTCCAATTGGCGAGCGATTTCAAGACGTAAGTTACCAAGTACATCCCAAACAACTTTGTTCTTGTCAGCTGCAAATAATAACAGGTCGCCGTTTTCTCCATCCATTGCTTTTACAAGTGTTGCCATCTCTTCTTCTGTCATGAATTTAGCAAAAGAAGATTTTATTGTACCATCGTTTTGAATCGCAATGTATGCAAGACCTTTTGCGCCATAATCCTTTGCAAAATCAACCAATTTATCAATCTTCTTACGTGGCATTTCTCCTTGGCCTTTTGCGTTGATACCACGCACACTTCCGCCATTTTCCAAAGCACCTTTGAATACAACGAATTCGCAAGTCTTTACAACCTCAGATACATCTACCAATTCCATTCCAAAACGAACATCCGGCTTGTCTGAACCAAAACGGTCCATCGCCTCCTGCCATGTCATTCTCTGGATTGGAAGTGGAACTTCCACATCTAAGATTTCTTTAAAGATTTTTGCTATCAATCTTTCGTTTACATCAATAACGTCATCCACATCCACAAATGACAATTCCATATCGATTTGTGTAAATTCCGGTTGACGGTCTGCACGCAAGTCTTCGTCGCGGAAACATTTTGCGATTTGGAAATAACGGTCATAACCAGAACACATCAACAGCTGTTTAAATAACTGTGGTGACTGTGGAAGTGCGTAAAAGCTTCCCTGGTGCACACGGCTTGGTACTAAGTAGTCTCTTGCACCCTCCGGTGTACTTCCAACCAAAATCGGTGTTTCGATTTCTAAGAATCCCTCTTCATCAAGGAACTGACGAGTTAAGGTTGCAACCTTACTTCTCATAATCAGGTTCTTCTGTAAATCTGGTCTTCTAAGATCTAAATAACGATATTTTAATCTTAATTCTTCTTTTGTCTTGCTGTTCTCTTCAATTGGGAACGGTGGTGTCTCTGCCTCTGATAAAATACGAAGTTCTTTTACACGAATTTCAATTTCACCAGTTGCAAGATTTTCATTTACTGCGCCGGAACGTGCTTCTACCACACCGGTTGCCGCGATAACAAACTCACTGCGGAGTCTTCCTGCCTTTTCAAAGTCTTCTTCGCTCACATCACCATTTTCAAAAATGAGCTGCAAAATACCGGAACGATCACGTAAATCGACGAACACGATTCCACCTTTGTTACGATTCTTTTGAACCCAACCCATAACAGTAACTGTTTCACCGATGTTTGCTTTGTTTAGTTCTGCACATCTGTGGCTTCTTTTCAAGCCTCTCATTGATTCTGCCATTTATTTATCCTCTTTCTCTATTTTATTTACGACTGAACTATAAATTATCACAATACACTTCTTGGATGTCTGTATAACCTTCTTCAATCAACTGTTCCTTCTGGAACTTTTTGTTCTTCTTCATGTTCACAATCAGCACCTGCTTACCATTTTCGCGGTCCGCCTTTGCCATCGCAAGCACTTTTAAAATGCCTTCTTGTGGCATATTTTTCTCAATCAAATATACTTTCTTCTCTCTCTTATTGCCTGGTTCATAACCATTTTCTAAGAGAAGCATTGCAATACGTTCAAATCCGATAGAAAATCCACAGGCCGGTGTGTCTTGTCCGGTAAACTTCCCAATCATCTTGTCATAGCGTCCGCCACCTGCAACGGAGCCACCGAATTCGTCCATACGAATTTCAAAAATAGTTCCGGTGTAGTAAGACTGTCCACGTACCAGTGTCGGATCAAATTTCACTTCAAACTCTGCTTCTTTTGCACTTTCCACACTGGAAATAATCATTTCCATACCATCTGTAATTGCAGGGCTTAAATATCCGTCTAATTTCTCTTTACAGAAGCGAATACCTTCAATATCTCCGGTAATCTCATCAAACAGTGCAAGATATGTGTCCACATTTTCCTGTGTATAACCACCGAGCTCATTTAATTCATTGGCAACACCTTCTGCACCAATCTTGTCCATCTTATCAAGAATGATAAATACTTCATCGTAATCTTCTTCACGGAAACCGCTGTATGCAGCCATTGCCTTTAAAATATTTCTATCATTGATGCAAACTGTAAAGTTCTTAA
>JAEIGA010000456.1_pt1 | contig 59765 bp, 32 predicted proteins | sample 9270691 | NCBI WGS metagenome assembly JAEIGA01 (sample SAMN17057246, study PRJNA624740) | gut metagenome | biome: biome; isolation source: fecal sample | host: Bos grunniens | place: China: Xizang | collected 2019 | reverse complement strand
CGGACGCACCTCGCAGGCGACCTGTTCAAGCGCCGGAGCATCGGCGGGTTCTGTTCCGCAGAGCCGGTGCACCTTCCCGTCGGCCTCAAGCACTACGTTGAGCGGCTGCGTCTTCCACGAGGCCCAGTGCGTCGTCTCGCCGTCCGTCAGCCGGTCGTGCGGCGACCACACCGAGAAGAACGGATCGCACGTCACGAGTGGTACAGCCGGCGGCCGTAGGGGGCAAGGAACAGTCTCAAGCGTGTAAGTGCCCGCGGCATAGTCGCGCGTCTCGCCGTTGAACGTCACCGCCGCGACGGAACCCTCCGGCACGGCGAAGTCCCAGACGAGCGTGCCGTCGTCGCAATAGCGCCACGCGCTCCTGATGACGCCGTTCTTCGTCTTGTATGTCGCCTCAACTTTCCCGAGATGCCGGTCGGGCAGCGGCGCCAGCTCGAAGCGGTCGTCGAAGCCGCCGTCGGGACCGGGACGAATCCCTGCGGCCGCGCCAAAGAGCCAGTCCGCGAACGATCCGTAGGCGTAGTGGTTGAAGCTGTTCATGTCGACAGGTCCGAACCCCTTCTCCTTCGTGTAGCTGTTCCAGCGCTCCCACATCGTCGTGGCGCCCTGGTGCACCGTAAAGAGCCAGCTCGGGTCCTTGTCCTGGAGCAACAGCGAATACGCGGCGTCAGGACGGTTGGCGTCGTAGGAAAGCGCGTCGAGGATCTGCGCCGTCCCGAGAAAACCCGTCTGCAGGCAGCCGCCGTGGTCTTCGATGTTCTTGAGAAGGCCCTCGACGGCGCTCGCCTTCGCCGCGTCGTCGTAAAGTCCCAGCCGCAGCGCGAAGATGGCAGGCGTCTGCAGGTGACGGAATATCTTCAAAAGTCCTCCGTCGGACTCGAAGAAGTTTTCCTTGAGATACGCCCGCGCCTCGTCCGCCATCCCGGAGTATCGCGTCGCATCGTCGCCGCGCCCCGTCGCCTTCGCCATGTCGGCCATCCGCCGCGCATCCATCAGCCACTGGCAGCCGCCGAGGTAGTCGAAGTACTTCTGCGCCTCGGGCAGCAGATAGCGTCCGTCCCACTGGTGGTCCGCCGGCCAGGAGCCCGTCGGCGTGATCTGCTCGTACGAGACCCAGTCGCCCCACTGGAAGCCGTCCGTCGTGCGGTGCTGCGTGCGGGCGATCTTGTCGACATAGCGCGACATCGACGCCCAGTTCTCCTCGACTATCCGCGTGTCGCCCGTCATCCGCCACGCCGTCCAGGGCACGGCAACGCCGGCGTCGGCCCAGCCGAGGCGTCCCCACATGACCGCGCCCCAGCTCATCATCGGCGCAACTGCCGGATAAAGCCCGTCCTCGCCGGCCGACTGCGCGTCGCGCATGTCCGTCATCCACTTGGAAAGAAAACCATACGCGTCGGCGAAGCGAAACGCCGCCGGTGCGAACACCTGCGTGTCGCCGCACCAGCCCATCCGCTCGTCGCGCTGCGGACAGTCGGTCGGGATCGAAAGGTAGTTGGAGTACATCCCCCAGCGCGCGTTCTTGATGAGCCGGTTCACGTCGGCGTTGCCAGTCGTGATTGTGCCGCGCTCCATCGACTTCGCAATGGAAGTCACCGGAATCGACCGCACGGAGTAGATCTCCACCGGACCGGTGGCGGAAATCTCGGCGTAGCGATAGCCAAAGAACGTGAACGACGGCATGTAGCGCTCCGCATCGCCGCTCGCAAAGACGTACTTCGCCATCGCCCCGTCCGCCGCCAGCTTGCGGAGGTTCGCGCGGTAGACGCTCCCGCCCGGCCCGTCGTTGCCGCGCGACTTTTCGCCGTTCAAATCGTTCAGCATCTCGCCGCCCCGGAAGGAAAGGACGAAGCCCATGTTGGACCGCGCAACGATCTCCGGCACCGCCGCGGCGTTCTGGCCGAAGTCAACGACGAGGCGCTCGCCGGGCTTGAGCAGGACGCTCTCGCCGACACGCAACCGGACCTTCCGCCCGCATACGGTTCCAAAGGCGTTGCTCGTCGCGCCCGAGACGTCCGCATCCGAATAGACGTACGCCTCCTTGGGATCAAGCGCAAGGTCGCGCCTCAGCGACACGCCTGGGCCTTCCATCGCGGTGACTGCGCCAGTAAAATTTGTGTTCGGCCCGGCCAAAATGCTTCCGGCGTGGAGTACGGCGCTATTTCGTTTACTACGCCCGTCGCACACTTCGCCGAAGTAGATTCCCGCACGTTCGAAAGGCGCGGAAAAATTCGCGACCCAGCTTGGATCGGTTTCCACGACCTCGCTCGAGCCGTCGCAGAACACCAGCTTCACCTTTGCGGCCAAGGCGGGCTTTGCGTCCTTGCGACCGCCGGCGGCGTCGGAGAACCACGAACGGGCGACGAAGGCGGAGACGTCGTTCCACTCGCCTTTGCCGCGCCGCCAAAGGCGCGTGACGTCGTAGGAGAGGAAATGCCGCCGGCGCCACACGTCGGTTGCGCCCGGCCTGAGGAAGTCGGCCCGGTTGCCGTCTTCCTCCACGCTGACCAGCGAGCCATTGACGTAAAGCTCGAACGCGCCCAGCGCCGTGGCGAAGACCTCCACGCGCTTTACCTCCGCCGCGTTTGTGACGTACTGCGAAAACGACGCACACGTTTCATCCTTCTGGAACTCCTCGCCATTCCACTCCCCCGCTGGTGAAGGTTGAGTGCCGGGTGAAACATGAATGCCGAGTGAAGGGTGAGTGCCGGGTGAAATGAAAGTAAACTTCCCGGGCGGAACGGACTTGGGGTCGGCGAAGGATGAAAGCCCAACAGCCCTGTTTTCCATTCCATCACAGGGCAGCGTCGCCATGCCGACGCGCGAGTCGGCGCAGCCGAAGAAAAGCCGCCACTTGCCGCGGAACGGAACCAGGCCTTCGAGGAATACCGTTCCGGCCGGATACTGCCCGGACTTCTCGTATTCCGCCTCGGGGACGAAGAACGGCTCGTCGAGCCGCGCCACGACCTTGGTCGGATCGTCGACGGAAAAGAGCGCCTGACCTCCGCAGTATGCACCCGCCGCATAGCGCGCGTCGCCGTCCGTCCCCGCCGTGTTCTTTCCGTTGTAGAGGAGAAGGATTCCCTTCTGGGTCAGGACCGCCGGCGGACCGCACTCGGTGAGCGCCGAGTCGAACTTCCCCTTGCGCGGCTCGATTACGCGCAGCAGCTCTCCGTTCGCGGCGCAAACCGGACTCCAGTTAACGAGGTCATCGGAAGTAGCAAGATTCACGAACTCCTCGCCCCAGTACATCAGGTACCTGCCGCCGATCTTTGCCGCGACGAGCGAATCCCCCCTGCGTTCACACACCACGGACGCGGACTTCGTTGCGAGATCGCGGAAGCGCCCGGAGAAGGCGGGGCCGTGCTTCGTCCATTTCAGAAGGTCGCGCGACGTCGCAACGCCAAGACGTGGAACTTTCCGGTTCCACATCGTGTAGAGCATGAGGTAGCGCCCGTCGGGCGTCTCGCAGACGCGCGGGTCTTCGCACCCGCCCGGCGCGTCCCATTCCTCGGCGCCGTCCTTGCCCGGGAAGAGGACCGGCTTCCCCAGCCGCCTGAACGACGAGCCGTCGGACGAGAGGGCAAGTCCGATGCGCGAAGTCCGCTCGCCTATGCCCTCTCCTGATGCGTCTTCGGCGCGGTAGAGGACGGCCAGCTCCCCGCCGAACACCGCCGCCGCGGGATTGAACGTGTCGCGCGCCTCCCACGCGACGGACTTTCCGCGCATGGGGCAGTCAAAGCGAGAGTCTGGACGAGGCGAGACCACCGCGCCGCCTTCGCGGACGAAGCCAAGCCATGCCCATGAAGACGGCGGCGCATCGCCTGCACCCGCGGCAGTCGCCGCCGCAACCACCGCGACAAAAGTTACGAGCTTTGCGTACTTATTCATTTGGACAGACCTTTTTGCTCACACAGAGACGCAGAGTTTTTATTAGCCGCAAAGAGCGCAAAGGACGCAAAGGTTTTTTATCTGGGGGCTGTGCCCCCAGACCCCAACCCTCTGCGCCTCTGTGCCTCTGTGTGATGCTTCCATTATTTCCGCAGTACTATTCGGCTATGAGCTCGAGGATGGCGGAGTCGTAGTCCTTGTCGCCAAGCGAAACAGGAAGGCCGAAAGTCATCAGCGCCTCGCCTGTCGGGAGTATCTTTTCGTCCATCTCGGCAACGAAGTCAGTGCACTTCCCGAGAAGCGGCGAATGAGGAGTGCGCCAGCTCTCGGTGTTCAATTCACGAAGGCGATAGTGCTTCTTTGGGTCGAGCCCCTGCATGACAAGCGGCGGCAAATAGTTCTTGCGCGTGTCGCGGGAAAGCCCGTACATGCAGACGATGGCATGGGTCTTCTGCTCGTTCACGTACATAAGCGCTGCGTAGTCGTGCTCGAAAGGCGAGACGAGACGATACAAGTCGCCCTGCTGAACGACAGGACGTATGCGATGATATTCCTTGAGGGCGTTGCGGGCGAAATCGAGTTCTCTCGGCTTCATGCTCTTCGGTTGCATTTCGATGCCAAAGCGCCCGGAGAACGAAACGTCAACGCGATACTTGAACGGCACTTGGCGCCCCGTAACGGTCACATGGCTCGCCATCGCGCATGCTGGATAGAACATGCTCGCGCCCCACTGCATCTTCACGCGGTCGCGCGGGTCGGTGTTGTCGGAAGTCCAGAACTCGTCGCAGTACTTGAGCGAGCCGTATTCCATGTGTCCGCCGCCCGACGAGCAGGCCTGCATGTCGAGGTTTGGATATTTTGCCCTCTGGCGGGCGAGGACGTCGTAGTAGCCCATCGTGTAGTCGAAGTAGAGATTGCCCTGGTGCGCCGCGTCGAGATATGTCGAGCCGACGTTGTCGATGTTCGCGTTCGCATCCCACTTTACAAAGGCAAGGTCTGGGACTGAAGAATACGCCGCGTCGAGCTGGCTCCAGATCTCGTCGCGCACTGCAGGGTTTATGAAGTCGAGGACGACCTGCGTTCCGCCGCGTCCGCCGCGCATCGGGCGGCCCTTCTCCTGCAGCGCCCAGTCGGGATGCTTCTCAAGAAGATCGCACTTCCCGATGTTCGCCATTTCGGGCTCCACCCAGAAGCCGAACTTAAGCCCGCGCTTTTTCGCTTCAGCGGCGAGACCGCCAAGGCCATTCGGCAGCTTCTCCCTGTTCACGAACCAGTCGCCAAGCCCGCGGTCATCGGTGTTGCGGACGCGCTCGCCGAGCCCGAACCAGCCGTCGTCGAGGACGAACATCTCGACGCCGACGGACTTCGCGCCGTCCATGATCGTGACGATCTCGTTTTCGACGAACAGAAGCCCCGTCCCCTCCCAGTTGTTGAGCAGGGTCGGCCGCTCCTTCGCGCCGTTGGGCATCCAATGGCGACGCGCCCAGCGGTGGAAGTTGCGGGAAACCTGACCCTTGCCCTTGTCCGAATACGTGAGCACGGCGACAGGCAGCATGATCGATTTTCCGGAATCGAGAACATAGTCGCCGGCGACGTTGGCGGGACCGCCAACGACTTCGAGCAAATCGACTTCGCTGCGGCGGAACGACATCTCCCACGCGCCCGACCAGCAAAGCGCACAGCCGATTACGCGCCCGTCCGTCTCAGTCGAAGGCCCGCCGATCGAAAGCATGAACGCGGGGTTGTTGAGCCATGCGTCCCTGACGCCCGAACGCGAATCGAGAACGATCCTCCTGCCGCGCTCAATCGGCTTGTCGACGACTTCGCCCTCCGAAGCCCATTCGCCGGTAAGACTCATAAGCCGCCAGTCGTTCGCGAGCATCGGGAAGACGAGCGAGAACGACGACATGCGCGATATCCTCACCGCGCCCTTCTCGCCGTTCACAAGCTCGACCCAGGTCTCGACGACATCCGCGTCGGCACGAGGGCGAAACGTCTGGATGACGCGGAAGTCGTGCACAGCATCGCGCCAGCGGACTTTAAGCGCGCCGCCGTCGCGTTCAATCTTTTCGACTATGAGATCAAGCGTAACCGTGCCGTCATCGTGCGTGACTTTAAGTCCGCCAAAGCGGTTGAGCCCGCGGCCGGACTCGCCGAATACCGAATAGGCGAGCGGATTGTCGGTTCCAAGCGAACTTATCGGGCCTCTCTTGACCGCAAGCGCGAGCGCTCCGGCTTCGTCCGCGATCTTCGGCCCGAAGTGGCGCAGGTAGAGCCGATCGCCCGCGCCCGACTGCTCGCGCTCGAAGAGCATCATCGTGTTTTCGGTCTCTACCTTCACCGGCTCCGCGGCAAACGCGCCGCCAGCCAGAAAGAGCGCGGCCGCAAACGCGGAGAATTGGGTTGCGAATGTTGTTGAGTATTGTTTCATGTCTCTTATCCTTTTTGTGTTTTCAAATTAGTCTTCACACAGCCATTTCCACGCCGGGACGACTCGGATCTTCCGGCCGCCTTCGCTGATCAAATCCGACTGGTCCCGCGTCACCAGCACAGCCTCCTTGAGGCCGAAACGTTCCATCGCATGCACCGCTCCGATTGTCTCCCGCTCCTCATTGTCGCGGCTGAGTTCCCAGCAAACCTGCACCGCGCTGAACGAGCCGTCCCTCCGTTCGACTACAAAGTCGCATTCCGTACCGTCTGCATCGTTTACAAAGTAGAATATCGAATCATCGGGATCGCGAAGCTTCAGATAGACTAGGTTCTCGAGCTTGTGGCCGAAGTTCGACTCATCGACAGATTCGATGGCCGAAACAAGACCGGTATCGCAGGCATAGACCTTCTTCGGAGCCGACAGGCTGGCCTTTTGCGATGCTGCAAAGCGCGAAATCCGCTGGACGAGATAGGTTTCCTCCAAATAATTGAAATACTCCAGAATCGTCGAGGCCGAAGCGACGTGTACCGCGTCCTTGATACGGCTCGGCGAAATGCGGCAGCCGACGTGCCCCAGCAGAAATGTGGCAAGGCCCTTGATGGGCGCCGCGTCTTTCAGCGAATAGCGAACGACAATGTCCCGATAAAGGATGTCGTTGAACAGTTCAGACAGCACCATGCGCTGCCGGCTCTCTACATAAGCCGGGAACCCACCAATCGACAGATACTCGTCTAGAGACGACTTCGATGCACGTTTTCTGGCAAACCGGAGAAACTCCGGATAGGAGAACGGGAACAGCTCGATGTTCAGATGCCGTCCAGTCAGCTTAGTGCCAAATTCGCGACTAAGCATCTTGGCGTTGGAACCTGTCACCATCACGCGCAGCTTCCTGTCCAGACAGCCGACGACAAACTTCTCCCACCCCGTGACGTCCTGCACTTCGTCCAAGACCAGAGTGTCCGCCTTGCGCTCCTTGGCGATTTCGTACAGCAGCAGAAAATCGTCAGGCGAGAATGCCGCCAAGCGCAGGTCGTCAAAATGGACGGAAACGACCTTTCCGCCGTTCTTTGACGTCCACTGGTCAAGCAAAGTGGACTTCCCGGACCGCCTCACGCCCGTCACGACCGTCGCGAAATTGCGAACAGACGGCAGCTGCGGCAAGACATCGCGCGGCATCCCTAGCCGCCTTTTCCGCTCTGCCGACTGTTCGTCGATTGCCTGGCAAATGCTACTGGCTTTCATCTGGCCTCTCCTTTGGCGGCATATTATACCACAATTTCGGTACAAATGGAATGGTCATTTCGCCACCACCGTAATGCCAGCTAGAACGCGATCTCGCCCCAGTTGTTCGGCTGGAGCTTGAGCTCTTCCACTTCGTCGGAGACTATGCCCGTCTCCTTGTTGAACTTGAAGACACGCAGCACCGTGTCGCGTCCGGCCGTGTCGCCGAACGTGACGCCGAAGTCGCCCTTGGCGGCGCGTCCGGCGAGCGGCGCTGCGAGGCCCAGGTCCTTCTCCGCGACGGAGAACGAGATCTTGTAGCCGCCTTCGCGCTTCTCCACCTTCGCCTCGACGGGAATCTCCTTCACGAGCTCCCACGTCACGCCGTCGCGGTAGACGCCGGAGAAGAAGGTATGCGGCGACTTCTCCGCATTGCTCTTCGGCTTGTAGAGCGCCGCGGCGACCTTGCCCTGCAGCGACCCCACCGAAAGCCGCAGGTCGCCGTTCGCGTCCGCGAGCTGGAAATCAACCGTATCGCCCATCGCGTACATGTTCCTGAAGTCGCTCGCGCCGTTCACCCACGGCGTCTTGTCCTCGACATCGTACTCGAAGGTGACGCGCCAGCCCGAGCACTTCGCGGACGCGGTGAACAGCTCCTTCGCCTCTTCGCCGCCTTCCGGCTCGAAGTCGCAGGTGAACGCGGCGAGCTTGCCGCTCTGGAGCTGCTCACGGAATCCGTTCGCCGTTGCCACGTCAGCCGGCGTCACGTCGATCTTGCCGCCGGGAATCGCCTTCGCCGTCTTGAGACCGGCGATCTTCGCGTTGATGAAGGCGGTCTTTCCGAACATCGCGTAGAGCTCGCCGTCGTCTGCGCGGATGATGGAGCCGCCGAAGTCCTCCGAGCCCTGCCCGGGCGGCGTGCGGTCGAGACAAGTCCCGACCTCGAACTTCTCCGGCCACGCGACGCTCATCGGCTCCGGCTCGAAGAGCCCCGCCACGTAGAAGCCGCGGTCGTTCACGATGTGCCACTCGCCCTTGTCGGTGCCGATCACGAAGATGTTGCCGAGCGCGCCTGGGAACTTCGCGGTGCCGATGACGTCGTAGGCGGCGCGGATAAGCCCGCGCTTCGCCGGCGGCGCGGAGTGTCCGCCGTGGACGCCGACGTAGCAGCTCGGGATCCTGAAGAGGCACTTGCCGGTCGCGATGTCGTAGCAGGGCGAGTAGGAATGCTTCGTGTTGTACTGCGCGTTGTAGAACGCAAAGCGTCCGTCCTCCGAAACGACGCCTGCCGTCGCGCCCATTCCTCCCGAGTGCTTCGAGGCGTCGTCGCCCATCCGCTTCGCCTTGGAAAGATCGTAGACCGGCGCGCCGCACTTGGTCCAGCCCGTCACGGGGATCACGTACCTGCCCGAGAACCAGGTCATCGCCTGGTTCATCGTCATGTACCAGCCCGTTATCCACGAGCCGAGGTCCATCGACGAGAAGTCGCGCCATTCGTTCGGCTGCTGCTGCTCGTCGCCGTTTTCGTCCGCCCACGCCTTGAGGCCCTTTCCGACATGGTCGAGCTCGGCGCGGAACTTCCACTCCCCGGGTCCGAGGCGCTGGTAGATCTTGACCTTCGAGGCGTCGGTCATCCACCAGCCCGCAATCGCGACGTACACCTCGCCCTTCGGCCCGCGCCCGAAGCGCGTGCAGCCCCAGCCTGCCGCGCGCGAGACGTAGCCTACGCACTTCGCGCGCGTCGACTTGCCGTCGAGAAGCCATTCGCAGCCCTGTCCGACCATGACGCGAGGATCGGTCGGGCATATCGCGCCGCCGAGCGCACCGTATGCGGTGGCGCCGAAAAACTCTGCCACGAACTCGCCGGTCGCCGCATTCCACTTCGAAAAGCGCCGCGGAAGCGCGTCGGCCTCGGCGACCCACAGGAATCCCTTGTCGTCGAGCGCGATGTCCGCGACATTGTACATCCCGTCGCGATCCCACTTGCCCGAGAGCCGACGCCCGCCCTTGCGGCCGATGCGGCGAATTTCGCGATCGTCCTTGGCAACCACAATCTGGTGGTCGGGCGCGCCTGTGGCAGCATAGATCGTCCCGTCTGGCGCAGTGACGATGGCGTCGAAATCGATCGTCTTGATAGTCTGCCTCTTCACGTCCTTGAGGTCCGCGACGGCGATGGAGATTACTTCCTTGTTCGCAGGCGGGTTTTTGGCGAAGGTAAACTCGAGGCGTCCATCCGCGAAGCGCATGCTCTTCGCCTGCCCCAGCTTGAACTGGTCAAGCGAGAACTCGGCGCTCTTCGTGCCGGGGAAGTTGTCGTAGGTGCCCTTCGCGGCGTCCAGACGATAGACGGTGTTGCCCTGCCCGGCGTCATAGACGTAGAGATGGCCGGCGCGGTCGGCGGCCAGGGCACGTGCGGAGCCGAAACCGCCGCGCTTGTGCGACCAGAGCAGGTTGCCGTCGTAGTCGGTGGCGACGACGGCGTGTCCCGCCTCGGCGCGATGCCAGCCCATGTAGACCTGGGTCGCATCGCACGCGACGGCGCAAGGATCGCCGTGGTCGCCGCCCCAGCCGCCGCCGGCGAAGTCGTAGGGATTGGGACCCGCGGCGTGCGCCCAGCCCTGCAACTCGATGTGGAGCGGCTGGTGCGCAAGGCCTTCCCAGGTGTAGGACCCGGCCGGCACGGGAGAGCCGACGTGCGTGTCGTAGCAGGCATCAAGTCCGTTCCAGAAGATTTCGTTCTCGCCCGCTGGGAGCGGCTGGTTGTTGAGCGGCCACGCCACGACGTCGCCCGCAGCGTTCCTGATGACGACGGAGACGTTCGCCGGCTCGTCGAGCTTGAACTTGATCGGCTTGAAGCCGGGCTTCGCCTTGACCGCTTTGAGGGAACTCCAGTCGACCGCGGGAAGCCCGTCCTTCATCGCGACCGGAAGCGTCCTCCCGTCGGCAAGGCGAAGCGGCTGCGGCGCACCGCCCTTGTCGACGAACTCCGCCAGCCCCCACACGTCGGCGCGCATGAATGTCATCACGCGGTCGGGCTCGATTCCCTCGCGGAAGAACTCCTTGGTGGTGAGGCGCTGCTCGCCAGTCGTGCGGTAGTTGGGCTCGAACGTGAGCAGCATCCTGTCGCCCGCATTCGGGCGATAAGCGCCGGCGCAGACGAGCGACCACGGCACGGCGACTTCCTGCACATAGCCGCCGGGAATCTCGGCAAACGCCTCCTTCACGCCCTTCGACATCACGTCTTCGCCCTTCGGCTGCGCGGCAAAGGCGAGCGTCGCGCCCGCGGCCGCCGTCGCGTTGCGGTCGCGCCAGAACTCGAAGTGCGCGAACTTCATCGGGAGTTTCGAGACGTCCGTGTTGTGGCGAAGTCCGTTGAAGACGGTCTTGGACTGCGGGCTCGTCGCCATTCGCACCTGCATACAGTCGCCCTGCCACGGATAGTCGCTCCCCGCGAGGCCCGGGTTGTTCATCGGGGTCGAGTCGAGCCAGCGGAAGAAGAAGTAGAGGTTGTCCTTGTCGTACATCGCGGAGATCCACACGGCGTAGCTCGTGCGGAACTTCTCGACGTCGGGACAGCAGAATATCGAGCCGGTGAGGTCCCAGTCCGACGAGTCGGCGTCGACTTTTACCGCGCCCGGCGCCTTGATGATCCTGAACCTGACGTTTTCCGTCTCGGTCGCAAACGCGGCGCATGCCGCGAACAGCACCCCTGCCAATGCGAATTTAGTCTTCATGATTCTTGTTTTCATATTTCGGTTCTTTGTTTTTTAGCGATATTTTTGGCTCACACAGAGACACAGAGACGCGGAGGTTTTGTTGGCCGCAAAGAACGCAAAGAGCGCAAAGGTTTTTTACCTGGGGGCGCAGCCCCCAGACCCCCGTGAGAGACCCCTGCGGCGAAGCCGCAGATATAAAGCAAGGTACGAATGGCCGTGAAAGACGAATGCCTGACGCGAAGCAAAGCACATTCTGCGGAGCGGGACAGCCGAGCGAAGCGAGACAGCCAAAGGCCGCGAGAGCCATACGGATCGGAGTTAATATTCCACACATATCTTACTCCACCTTTGCCTTGCCCCAGAGACGGGGCTCGACCCCGGCCTGAGTCGGACGGTCGCTCATGAGCGCCGTCGCCTTGTTGCTCCAGTAGATGCGCTCCACCGAGAACGCGCCGGAAGGATCGCCGGTGATGCGCCCGACGTCGAGCCGCGTCTCGGCGGGAAGTTTCTTCTTCGTGATGGACGAGAGCGGCAGCACCGCGCGAAGCGTAAAGAGACCCTTGTTGTGTTCGGCCCACGCGGAGACGTGCTTGAGCTCGGTTATCGACGCGACAGTCGTCTTGGCGACGTCGGACTCGAAGTCGACGCGCGCCGACTTCGGCGCCTTGGGATTGACGTAGTCGTACTTTACGCAGACGACCTTTCCGCCGCACTCGGCGAACAAGAGCCGGATGTCGCCGCGCGCGGCGCTCTTGCGCGAAGGATCCGCCTTCGCGTCCGTCTGGAGCATAAGGTCGATTGCGCCGCCCGTCTCGAAGAGCGTCGTCAGGTCCTTCCCCGAGTTCTTCATCGACGAGCCGTCCTCGCGGCAGGTGTAGGCGAAGTACAGGTAACGTCCGTCGTGGAAGATGCGGAAGAAGTCGCCGCCCGCGCCCTTGGCGAGATCGCCCGAGTTCCACACGCCGGCCGGCGGCCTGCCCAGCGAAACCTGCGGCGCAGGAGCATCCTCGTCAAGATCGCCGACAAAATCGTCCAGCGCGTCGGAAACCTCGTCCCCGCTGCCGAACCCGCTGGGCGGATCGATTTGCTTTACCGTGTACACCGGCGGCGCGTAGTTTTTCGCGAGGCTGTCGGCCTTGCGCTGCGCCGATTCGAGCAGCCCCTTCTTCGTCACCTTGAAAGAGCCTCCCTTCAGCCGCCGCGCCCCCTCGAGCCCGCCGACCTCGATGATCGACGCGTGGGTCTTGCCGCAGATGATCGCGAGCGCGTCGCGGCCATCGAACTTCGTGCGCTGGAACTCGCCGAGGAAGTGCTCGTCCTGCATCGAGGTCTTCTTCAGCGTGTCGGAGTCGGGGAAGTGCGCGTACGACCAGTGAATCCCGCAGCGCTGGTCCTGCATGAGCTGCGCGAGGAAGATTCCGTCCGTGGTCATCAGGTATGCACAGCCGAGGTTGGAATTGAAGCATACGATCTCTCCGATGTCGTCGTTGAGCTTCGTCGCGCCCCAGAAGCGCGTGGTGCCGATAAGCTCGCCGAGTTTCCGTCCCGACTCCGTCGTCTCGTGGCTGTCGTGGAGGGACGGCCAGCGGTTGCGGTAGCGGAAGTTCACCTTGCCGTCGGGGGCGATCGACATGAGCGGCTTCGAGAGCGTGAGGATATTTCCCTTCAGGTCGACGAGGTGCGAAGAGGCGAAGCGCCCCTGGTGGTGCGCGGCGACGAACGGCGGATGGAGCGGCTCGCCGAGATGTCCGTAGACGGGATAGCCCTTCTCCGTGAAGCGCGCCGGCGAGAACTTGACGACGCCGCTTCCGTCGCAGCCGAACGCGATCTCGAAGTTTTCGTTCACGCGGTTGACCCAGCCGGTGCCGAGTCCCGTTACGCGCTCGTCGATCACGCATTCGTCAGCCGTGATCTTGCCGTCGTCGTTGAGATCGGTCCACGAGAAGGCGAAATTCTTTCCTTTGAACTCGGGGAGCTTGGACGCAAGGAAGTTCGCGTTGCCCCACGCGGCTACGGCGCGGGCGTGACCGCCTTCGTAGAGATAGAGAATGTTCCCGCCGTTGCCCATCGGGTTCTGCTGGTCGGTAAACCAGAGCTTCCCCTTCGCGCGGAACGCATACGTCGGCACGCCGCCCCAGGGTCCGCAACCTTCCGCGCCCGGGCGGAAGAAGATTCTCGCGGGGCGGTACTTTCCGTCCGCACCCTTCGTGAGTTCGAGATATCCCCAGAACGCGCGGTTCGCGTCATCGGGATCAAGCGTTCCGCCGCCGCCGTAGTTCGTGGGCCCGACGACGGATTTCTCGCAGTGGCCGGTGTCGACGTTCCAGACGCCGACGCGCTTCGGCTGCTGGCTCTGCTCGCAGATCCAGAGCCGTCCGTCGGGACCGAACTCGATGCCGAACGGATCCTCGAGCGTGTCCTCGTCCCACTCGCCCACCGGGCGCCTGCCGCCCTTGCCGAGCGTGCGGATCGGCTTTGCGTCGCGGCCGTAGACGGTGACGATGTGCTTTCCGCAGTCGCCGACGGCGAAGACGCCGTCCTCGCGCACGGCCAGCCCGCCGGGGTTCTCGGCCGCGTCCTTGAGAATGGTCTTCGTTTCCTTCGTCGCCGGGTCGAGCTGCACGACGTCCTTGTCGCTCCAGACGAGCAGCTTGCCGTCCGGCGTCTTCCTTATCTGCCCGGCCTTGGGGACGGGGATGACGTCGATCGGCTTGTCGGTCACGGCGTCCGGCTTCTCCGAGAAGTCCCACACGTTCACCGCATCGCCGTCGCTGAAGTACGCCTTGCCACCCATGACGGCGAACGAGAAGCCCTTCGCCTTCGTCTTCACGCCGCCCGTCTTGTTGTCGCGCGAGTCGACCTTCTTCACGCCGTTCTTGAAGCCGTAGTAGAAGTCGCCGTCGGCCGCCGAGGTGTATGGCGTGTTGAAGACCCACTGGCGCGTGCCCCACAGCTTGTTCAGGTCCTTGTCGCACTTGATGAGCCCGTGCGCCGCCTCGCACATCGCGGTGATGTACATGAAGTCGCCCACGCGCACGATCGACTTCGGCGCGAAGTGGTCGGCCGTCCAGCCGCCGGTGCCAGAACTGGTGTGCCAGGGCGTCGTCCCGTCGGGGAGCGGCGTCGGGTAGAAGCAGCCGCGGTAGGCGAGCGTGTGCTCCGGAATCCAGACGGCGGAATACGTGTACTTGCCCTCGCCCTGGCGCACGCCGTCGTCAGGCCCCGTCAGGTCCCAGTCGACGACGCCCTTGCCCTTTTCGAGCGGCTCCTGCGTGATGACGTTGCCGACGGTATCGCCGGACGCGTTCCGGATCTGGACGGAGACGTAGCCGCGCTCCGGAACCTCGACCGGGATTTCAACTGCGAAAGTCGCCAGCGCCGCGGCGACGACGACCGCCGAGCAGGCGGGAAGGAGTTCGTGTCTTTTCATGTTGCCGTAATTATACCAAATTCAGGCCTGGCCGCGCAACACCAGCCGCTCAAATTGCGCAAATTATAGCACTCACAATCCGAAGGCGAAGTAACGTACCGGCTTATATTATTGAATCTAAAATGGACGTGTCCATGAGAAATGGCACAACGCCTACGAAGAGTATCCCGTCGTCGTCAAGGCGCGGCTGCTGGCTACCACCGACTACGACGATTTTCCCGAAGAAGTCACCCGTCCTGCGCAAGGACGCCGTCTCTTGATTCAGCTTGTCGTCAGGCGTGATTGCCATGGCTGACTGTATATACAGCTTCTTCATCCCCTTGTTCACGACGAAGTCAATCTCGCGGCGCTTCTTCGCCGCCACCCCATCGCTGTTGCGTTCCGTGGATTCCACGACCCCGACATCGACATTGTAGCCGCGGCGAAGCAGCTCGTTGCATATCGCGTTTTCCATGAGGTGGGACATTTCCGGCTGGCGGAAGTTGAGACGCGCGTTGCGCAGTCCCGTATCGACGGCATAGTACTTGGACGGCGACGACAGATATCGCCTCCCCTTTACGTCCCATCTGTCTATCTTGTTGAAAAGAAAAGAATCGGTTATGTGGCCAAGATATGCCGCGACCGTCGGTTCGCTTATACCGACTTTCATCTCCGTTCGCATTGAATTCGCAAGGCGTCGCGGATTCGTCAAGCTGCCGATATCCGACGCCAATACGTCAACAAGTGCACCAAGGGCATATCCTTCGTTGGCAAGATTGTATCGCTCCACGATGTCCTTGAAATACAGCCGCGCAAATAGGGATTCGAGGTAGGATGCCCGCGCGGCGTCGTCAGCTGCCAGAACCGCCAAAGGCATACCGCCCCATGTCAGGAATCTGTCGAGTGCGTCGGCCTTTTCGAGTCCGCTGTACGGAACGAACTCGGAAAAGCTCAAGGGCCACACCCGGATTTCCGTACCCCTGTCCCTGAAGTTCGTCGCTATGTCCTTTGAAAGCATTTCCGAATTAGACCCCGTCACGTAGACATCTACCCCATCCTTCTTCATGACGGAACTCAGTACATCGTAGAACGTGACCGCACCTTGCTTGCCGCGTTCGGCGTCAGGCGGCTTGCACATCTGTATTTCATCAATGAACACGTATGTCGGCCTGGGCGCCGCCTCTATGCGGGCCTTGATCCATTTCGACAACGCACGAGGTGTACGCAAGCCTTCGGAATCGTCATCGTCAAGTTGGACGCAGACAAAATGATCATCACCCAGGCCTTCTGCCTTCAGTGCATCGCGATAAAGATTAAAAAGCAAGTAACTTTTCCCGCAGCGACGAACACCGGCGATGACCTTCACAAGCCCATTTTGTCTAACGGACATGAGCTTATCTACGTAAAAATCACGTTTTATCTGCATTTTTAAACTCGCGTTTTATATTTTGGTTTCAAGTTAACTTTTCATAAAGCAGGAGTATTATACCATACTACCCGCGCACTCGCAACAGCAAGAGTTCATACTTCATCGCCTGAACCTTGAGGCGCAGGCGAAATAACATACCCTTTCAAGGGGTGAGCGTCAAGCGGTCGATGTCGGGCATCCGAGCGCTGGCGTTCGCGAGGCGGATCGTGTGGACGCCGGCGGAGAGCTTGACCGATACTTCCACCTTGGAAAGCCTGCCCTCCATTCCCTTCACCTCGACGCGGCGCACCACTCCGCCGTCGACAGCGAGATCGAACGCCCGATTGTCGGGTGACGAGTAGTCGATGGCGAGGACATGCTCCCCCGCTTCGTCGATCTTGACGTCACGCCACTCGAGGTAGTTGGTGGCGCTGTTGCCGAGCTTGACGACGACCATGCCGCCCGACGCGCCCTCCATCGGCGCCGGGGCGGCCGTACCGAGCTTCTTCTCGAAGCGCTCGTCAAGCTCCTGGTAGTCGGCAAGATACGCGCACTCCGCCTCGTAGACCTTCCTCTGGACGCGACGCTCGGCGTCGAAGCGGTAGAACTTCGAGGCGTGCGGGGCGACGCTGACGGACACGTGGTCCTCAAAGCAGCCGACGTCCGCCATTTCGACGAGGTCGAACGCGTCGATCCTGCCGCCGAGGTCGAGGTCGGCCGCCCTGACCGTGAATTCGTGCGCCTGGTCGGAGCCGTTGTAGAGCGCCACGTAGCGCGACTTGCCGAACTTCTCGTCCGCGTCCTTGACGAGGATGTACGCCGCGCCGTCCTTCGCGACGACATACCCCTGCAGCCCGAGGTCGTTCTGGTTCATCGCGAGGAGATATGGGTTGGTGATGAGTGCCTTGGTGGACGCCGGGATGGTCCTCACGTCGCATCCGATCAGGAGCGGCGACGAGAGCATGCACCACATGCCGAAGTGCGTCGTCTCCTCGTCGGGGGTGATGCCGGTGTCGCCGTTCTTGCCGAAGACCGACTTCAGCTGCCCGACGAGCTGGCCGACCTCGAGCATGTCCATGTCGTTGTAGTGCCCGGGCTTCGAATACGCGCTTAAGTAAAGGTTCTCCCCGATGATCTGCCTGATCGAGCCCCAGTTGGCGCGGATGTCGCCCGTCGTCCGCCAGGACTCCGCGATGTCCGCAGCCCAGGTCCCGGGGAACCCCCAGCGGCAGATGTTCAGCCGCACGTCCGTCCTGCCCGTCGCCTTGATTGCGTTCGCGATTTCGGTGTAGCGCTTGCGTTCGTCGAGCTTGAGCACAAATCCGCCGCAGTAGTCGACCTTGATGAAGTCGAAGCCGAGGTCGACGAAGTGGAGCTTGCAGTCCGCCGCGTCGTGGCCGTAGAGCCCGCCGCCGACGCCGCCCTTGTCCGGGCCGTCGGGACCGCCGCCCCACACGCTGCCGCACGTGTCCGCGCCGGCGTCAGAGTAGATGCCGGCCTTGAGGCCGAGCGCATGGATGCCGTCGACGACCGGCTTCATCCCGTTCGGGAAGCGCTTAGGGTTGAACCGGAGGATTCCGTCCTCGCCGTGCCCCCAGAAAAAGCCGTCGTCGATGTTGACGTAGGTATAGCCCGCTGCCTTGAGGCCGTTGGTCGCCATCGCCCTCGCGGTCTCGAGGATGACGTCCTCGGAGATCCCCACGCCAAACGTGTTCCAGCTCGACCAACCCATGAGCGGACGGATCTTCGGGTCGCTCGCCGGCGGGATCCTCGCCGCGTCGAGGAGTCTGGACGCGCGCACGGCCACGGCATCCTTGTCCGCGCCCTCGAGCCGGCTCAGGTTGACATACGCCTTGTCTGCGGCCAGATCGATGCGGATGCGCTTGTCGCATTTCGGGCAGTCGCGGTATTCGACGCGCTCGTCCGCGCCGGACGAGGCGAAGGCGGAAAGCGCGGCCATGGCGGCCGCAACGGCGGTGATTCTGGTTTTCATGGTCGAGATTGCCGGGGGCAGTTAATCTTCGTCGCCTACCGCGTTGGCGACGAGCCGGTAGCCCCTCTCGTCGTATGCGACGTCGTCGCCAGAGCAGATGTGGGCGGTGAGCTTGTCCTCCTTGAGGGAGGAACTCGCGGGCGGCTGCATGAACTTCTCAATGTGGCCGTCTACGAACACGACATGGCCGTAGTACCGCTTCCGCTTGTCCTGGTGGACGAAGCCTATCGCTTCCTTGCTCCCCTTCCATTTGGGATTCCCGACATCCGGCTTGAGCGTGCCGTCGCAGGTTTCCGGTTTGGCGAGCGGATCATAGCCGCAGCTCTGTGAGATCGGAAGCTCCGCGAACATCACCGCGCGGTCGGCGCGCCCAAGCGAGTTGTACCCCACGATGCCGACACCGACAAAACTATCGGCCATGGCCGTCACATCCGACTGGAATTTGACCGCATTCAAGGCATAGGAGAAGAGCGGCATGCGTTGGCGCTTGACCAAATGGTCCTTGGCGAACAGCGGGCAGTTGTAGGCGCTCTCGTTGCCGGCCAGCGCCTTCCAGAACACCCCCCCGCTGCCGTTGGTAATCGCATAGCGGTCTTCGTCATCGTTGCCGGTGCCATAGCAGGGAACCATTTTCTCCGAGTGGTCGCGGCTTACCCATGGCTCATACGTGTTCTTTATCGCCTTGCCTTCCAGCGCGGCCTTGCGGATGCACGGCCCCGCCAGCGGATACGACCCCGAGTCCATGCCTATCGCGTCCATCGCGACAAAAAGGTTGCGCATATTGTTCATGCACTTGGTGGCGTTGGCGGAATCGGTGGCTCCGCGGATGTTGACGAGCACAATCGACATGAGGACGGCGATGATGCCGACGACGATGAGCATTTCAATCAAGGTAAATGCCTTTTTCATTTTCTCCTCGCTTTAGTCTATGGGGTGGTAGAAGAGGACTCGGGTGCGATGAGGGCCTGACTCATTCGACTTTTCGCGCCACTGGTTGGGTTTGTCCCAGAATTTGATTCGATCCATGCGCTCCGCACGCCCACGAGCCGGCGGCTCCGGGTCACGCCAGACCAGCGCCACGCCGCGCGAGCCGAGCTGCGCGGCGGCGAGCGAGCCAAAGCCCATGCCGCCGACGGTAAGCGGCTCCGCGCGGAGGAAGAGGAGGAAGAGCTGCTGGCGGTTCTGAAAGCACTCGCGCCAGTACGCGTACAGGAACTTGCGATCGACGCCGTGGAGCGGCTCGTCAAGCTCGACCCCGAAGAGGTGAACCTGGTCGTCGCCGGTTTCGTCTCCATACCGCCAACCGAAGTCAACGCTGTCGTAGATGCCAAGCCAGCCCGAGGTCGCCGCGCTGGACTTATGGGCGCCGTCGGCGAACTTCTGGCGCATGCCGGCGGCAAGACGCGAAAAGCCCTTGACGTAGCCGGCGCTGCTACTGTCGTCTTCGGTAAAGACACATTTGGCTTTCTTCACATCGGCAGGCGTGGCCTTGTCTGGCTCGGAAAAGAGCGAATTGAGCTCATTGGTGCTTGCGGCGAAGTAGTCGAAGGGGGTATCCCTCACCACCGCCGCCATGATACGCTCGTCCTGCGAGAACGGGTTGGCGCGGAAGTCGTTGACGCCAGAAACAATCTCGCAGGGCCGTTCATCCTCGTACAACGTATAGACGCGGCTGTCATTGTCGCTGTCGTAGCCGTTGTCGTAGCCGGTGTAGGTGCGCCAGAAAAGCTCGGACTGGCAAAGCTGGTCGCTGTCCGCGCTGGCGCGATTCGCAAACGGCGCGCCAAACCGAGAATCGTCAGGGACGAAATGGGAGTTATCCCGGTAGTATCTCGTGAACCGTCCAAATGGCTGGTTGGGCTCGCCCACCCGCGGCAGAAACGCAAGCTCGCCGATCGACTGCAGATACTCCTGGTCGCTCGTGAACATGAAGATGTCGCGGTCGCGCCCGTCCTTGCCGAAAAGCGACGAAACCGCGTTGAGCCAGCCTTCCTTCATCTCGCCGTCGTCGCTGACCACAAACCAGTTCTCCGGCGCGTAGTTGTAGCGGGGGTCGGCGACATAGAGGCGGTTCCATGCCGCGTCAAACGTGAGGAGCGCCCCGTCCGAAGCAGGGAACGCCGCCGCCAGTTCGGACTCGACGAGCGTGATCTTCGCCCTGTCGCGGAACGCGAGGATCGGCGCGTTGTCCTCGCCGCCGGCGCTCTCGTTCCATTCGCCGCCGTCGCCCTTGTGGGGACGGTCGCGGCGGCCGTAGATCTCGTCGTCGTCCGGGCGCGCCGGAACGATGTCGTACGTGTCGTTGCCGTTGTAGAGGCGCGTCCACACCGCGACATGCGGATACACCTCGAGGCCGTGGAGACTGTTTCGTCCGCTTCCGGACGGCAGCGAGGCCGGATCGGATCCGTAGTAGCCGCCCGGCTCGGTGCGTATGGGCTTGTCCGACTTGTAGCCCTTGCCGTCCTTGCCGTCGAGATAGTCGTCGGCCCACCAGTCGCAGACCTTGCCGTTCTTGTCGCGGGGGAAGAAGGCGTCGGCGTCGTCCTTCATGCCGTCGAAGCTATACCAAGTCTCGCTCGCGAGGCCCGGTAGCCGGGGGTTCGCCTTCTTCTCGACCCGGTAGAAGAGCGTAAGATCGCCGCTGACGTCGGCGATGACCTTGAATTCCTCAAGTGCATCAGGCTGTTCCTTGATCTGCCTAGTCAGCAGATCCCGCGACGAAATGCCGATCCTCGGCACATAGCAGGTGAAGACGCCCTTGTTCCAGGCGCCGCGCGGCTCGTTGTCCCAGGTGCGCCCCGGAAGCGGGTGTACCAGATCGCCGCCCCGGCCGCCGCCGACGGCGGCGAGACGGCACCTGGCGTCCCCGGGGCCGAAAAACACACGGACAAGAGCATCTCCGTCAAAGTTCTTGGGATAGTCGCGCTTCAGATGGGCGCGCTTGAACGGAAAGGCAAGGACACCATCGACGGCCAGCTCCGACGCATCCACCTTCAGCGAGCAGCGCGTCACCGTGACATGGTACTCGTACACTTCGTCACCGGAGCCGGTCCGCCTCAGCTGGCCGAAGTCCCCTTCGTCGACCTGCTCCTCCCTGTAGGACACCTTGACGCTCGTCTGCGCCTGGTCGATACCGAGCGCGCACACCATCGGCGAGGTCTCGGTGCAAGGCAGGCAGTAGGAAAGCGGAACCTGGTCCTCGTCGAGATAGTCGTAGAGGCAGGCAAGCCCGATGCCCTGCAGCATTCCGTATAGCGCCTCGCCGACGCTGGAGGAGTTCCTGGCTTCGAGCGCGTCCTCGAACGAATTGAGGTTGAAGTCCGTCCACGGCTGGTTTCGCCCGCCGGCCTCGAGGTTGTAGGTCTTCATCGCCGCCGCACTGCCGACGGTGTTGGTGGGCGGGAACCAGGTGTCGGTGATGAAGAGCGCGTTGGAGACCGTCTGGTGGTTGCTGCGGCTGTAGATCTGCTCGTTCGCCTTGCCGATGTAGTCCATCCACGGCGCAAACGGACATCCCTTGCCGGCGACAATGTTGAAGTCGGCGAGCGAAATGAACGACGGCGGGTCTTGGTTGACGACCTTATCGAGAACCTCGTCCAGCTGCTGCGCATTGTCGGGGTAGAGCGAAGAAAGATTGAAGCGGTGGTTTGCCGCGCTTGAGCGCCGCTCGTTGGCACGCACCTTGTTGATGTCGAAGCAGTCCGAGACGTCCACCGCGCAGAATGCGTAGCGGCCAAGGTCGTAGGCGAGGTTCTTCCACTCGGCGGTGAGCGTCTGGCGCGACCACACCCGCACCTCGTTGATAATCGCCGGCGGCAGGTAGGCGAGGCTCTCCAGGGTCAGCGTCGAGACGGTGTACATGGGGTTGACCGGGCCAAACGGCATGAAGACGCGCTTGTCCCAATGACCGCCACTCATAAGTTCGCGGCCATCCCACTTCAGTTTGTGCTCATCCATCATCCTCTGCGTCTCGTTAAGCGAAGGCCCAACGCCGGGATAGGGGTCGTCGTAGACGCCCTCGACATAATAATGGATCTCATCATCATCATCGCGCACACCGGCTATCTCGCCGTCGAGGCGGGCGATGGCGTTCGCGAGCGCGGCGCGGAGGAGGAATCTCGAGGTGATGTTGCGCCTCAGGTGGCTCGACGGCCTGCGGCTCTCGCGCATGAAGACGGAAAAGCCAACGGCGGATACGACCATGAACGCCACCATGCCGAGGACGATCAGCAGCGCAGATCCCTGTCTAAATGAGGTTCGCTTCATCGTCAGTCCCTCTTCGGTATGGCACGCTCCGCCGGCTGGAGGCGGAAGAAGTTGGGCAGCTGCGCACCAGTCTTGTAGCTCGCGCCCGAACCGGCGGTACCGTCGCCGGAGCCGATAGTCGCCGTCTTCTCGATGATGAACTCGTATGCCTTCCCCCACGGGTCAAGCATCTTGCCGCCGGTAAGCGAGGCCGCGTAGAGGACGGGCACCGGCTCGCCGCTGTCCCCCGCCAGCCCGCCAAGCACCATCGCCAGCGACTTCTCGTCGCACGTCTTCCAGCCGCCGGTCTCGAAGCCCTCGAGCGTGCGATTGGGCGCATACTGCTCGAAGGCGAGGATGGCGTTCGTGAGCTCCTTCATCTCCTGCTGGGCCTTCGCCTCCCGCGCGCGCCGCCGCGCAGAGTTGACGCTCGCCGTCATCGCGCTGACGAGGATCATGATCATCGCCAGCACGACGAGGAGTTCTATGAGCGTAAAGCCGCGGCGCTTCATCTACAGCCCCTCCGGATAGGTGGTGATGTCGTCGGCGGTGCCAAGCCGCCCGTCGGGCCCGTACGAGCGCACGCCGACGGTGAAAAGCGAGGACGACTGTCCGGCCGACGCCGAGGAGATGGACTGGGCCTTGGCGGTCTTGGCGTCGGAGTAGGAGAGCGACTCGGTCACGGAGTCGAAGGCGCGGTCGGTCCGCACTTGCCCGTTCTTCCACAGCGACACCGCCCGGTACCCCATGTCCTCGGCGGTCTTGAGCCCCGGGAGGATGTTGTCGTAGTTGTCGTGCTTCTTGCCGAGGTCGCTGCGCGTATCATAGAGATTTACCACCCCCGCCATGCCAACGCGCCAGGCAACGGACGACTGGTTGAAGACCATGGTAAGCGCCGTTACCATCATCCCCAGAAGGAGACTGGCCACCATCACCTCTAAAAGCGTAAATCCGTTTCTTAAGTTCATTTCTCCGGATCTCCGTTGAACCGCACTTCGGTGACGAAGGCCGGCAGGGTCATCAGCGTCTCGCGCCGACGCGCGAGACGGAAAGCAAGTTGGATAACTGTCCCTCGGCGGGTGACTACGAGAGCATACTCGAAGTCTGTGGGTATCGACGGATTCGTGCCCTTGTACGGCGACGGGATCTTTCCGTTCACCCCGCTCCAGGCGGAGTCCGCGCGCGAGCGCGGCGAACCAACAACCCGATAGCGGATGTCATTTCCGATAACGCTGGGCGACTGGATGTATGCGCTCCAGCCGGCGCTCGGCCAAACGCCGTCGGCCACATTCTGGTTGCGGGTGGTGCTCCTCGCCGGGGCGTCGCCTATCTGCGTCCACGCCGTCCAGGGCATATTCGTCGCCGAAAGCCCCTGGATGAGCGGCGAGAGGTACGCCTCTGCCCAGGCGGCGCCAGCGACGTCCTCCACGCTCTGGCGGCTCTCGCGGAAGCCCAGCGAGTAGAGCGCGCAGATGGAGAGGATTCCCGTCGTCATGATGAACACGGCGAGGTTTACCTCCAGGAGCGTAAAGCCCCTTCTATTATACGTGCTTCCTGTCGTCGGCATACGCCTGCCCCGCCTTTCTCGCCGGCTTTGGAACTCCCTGCGCATTTGGACGCGTCATCCAGATCTCGACGGTCTCGCTGGAGGTCGAGTCCGGGTCGAACCTTATCGCCTTGACCTCGGACACCGCCCCCGATCTCGTTGGCAGCTGCTGGCCGAAGACGTAGCCCTCCGGCAGCTGCAGCTCGGCAAACTCCGCCGCGTAGCCGTCGCCGACTTTCCAGGAGCTTGGCTCGCGGTCGCTGGAGCCGAGGTTGTAGAAGGCGCTGGTGATGATGTTGGTTCGGTTGTTGATGCAGTCGGAGAAGATGGTCACCGTCTCTGAATCGTCGTCGCTGTAGACTGCGTTCGCCACCACCGAATACTGCATGCGGCTTGGAACGGAACTCTCGTCGTTGTACTTGAAAAGCCGGTGGCCTTCCATTTCCTCGAGCTTTGCCTCGCTCTCCACATTGTAGGACTGGTCGAGATCGGCAAACTCGTCGAAGAGCAGCCGGCCGCGCACGCCGGTGATGCGGCCGACGCGGCGGATGGCGGTCATCATCCCCACCACCCTGCCCGTATCATCGCCTTTCGGCTCCTTCAGGCAGACGTTGTAGCAGTAGACAACCGTCGGCAGCTGGTCGATGCGGGCCCGCTCGCCCGCCTCCCGCAGAACTGCAGTCGCGGCGGCGCAGGCGCTCCGGTCGCGCATGCCGGTTACCAGGGCGCCGTAGCTCGCGGCGGCGGCAACGCCAAGCATCCCCACGATGCCGATCACCGCCAGCAGCTCTATCAACGTGAACGCCTTGCGCATTGCCGTCCCCCTACATTACATCTCGACCGTCACCGAATCGGTGCGGCGGTTGTAGACGACGCGGAAGCGCCGGAAACACCCGGACCCCGCGTCCTGGTAGCCGAACGCCATCTGCGTGAGGCCGATGCGGTGCTTGGCGCTGCTGCCGGTCACTTCGGAGAAGTTGTAGCCGCGCGCGCGCGGGTTGTTCGCCGCGGTGGATTCGCATACGAAAAGTCCCGAAGCGTCGAGAAGCATCGACTTCTTGCCGCTCTTGCCGAAGCCCTTGCCCACCACATCCTGGAAGATTGAGTCGGCCATGGTGCCTTTAAACTCTATGGTGTCTTCGTCAGTGCCGCTGTCCATTTTGTCTTCTATATCCTTCGGCCATTTCCCCTCCTCGGCGTAGTAGGCCGCTATCGCCTGCTGGAGCGAACTGCACATCACATTCGCCCGCTTCGTGCGCCCCGCCCTGATCGAGTTGGTGGCGACGGAGGCGATGATGGATATCAGAACGGCGACAACGCCGATTACCGCCAGCAGCTCAACGATGGTGAACCCGCTTCTTGCCTTCTTCATCTGCCCACCTCCTGTCCCTTGGCCCAGCTGCGGACGTCGTCCTTGGTGTTGGGGACGCCGTCCCGCCCGTAGCTCCACACGCACGCCTGGGCGCGGACGCGCGCGTTGCCGCCGTCGTAGCCGTGGGCGACTTCGGTGATGCCGTCGTAGTCGAGGTCGATCGCAAAGCGCAGAATGTGGTCCTGTATCGTGCCGCCGCCCGGCAGCTTCGAGGAAAGCGACGCGGAGTCGTGGTGGACGATGTAGTCCATCGCCCATGGCGTCACCACGCCGAAGCGGTCATGCCCCTTGAGGACATACGACTGGGTGCCGTCGTCGTTGTCTTTCAAACCATAGGTCAGCGACATCCTGCCCTGGGCGAGCACCGCACCCGCCTTTGCGTCGAGCCTGCCGTCGCCGCTCGCGGCCGCCGCCTGCAGCGCCGGCGGCCAGCCTTCGCCCCCCTGGTAGATCTGCTCGAGCGCCGTGCGCACCTGGTGTACGAACTCGATGCAGCGCGTGTTCTGGGCGCGGGCGGTGAATTTACCATACGCCGCCATCGACAGCCCGGTAATGATCGCAATGATGGCAATCGAGACCAGCAGCTCTATCAGCGAAAACGCCCTCTGCGATTTTGCTTTCATCATTGGTTCCACCTCCTGTCAGTTGCTCATGTGCACGATGTCGTCCGCCTTCCACCGGCGCGCCAACTTCGCGTCTGCGGGACTGAGGATCTTGTCGATCTCAGTCTCCGAAATCCAGGGCGGGAACGTCGCTGTCTGCTGGTCGCTCCGCGCCGTGGGATCGTTCCCCCCGCTCCACAGCCGGTAACCCTGGTGCGGCGGAGGGGAATAGTAGTAGAACTCCTCCCCCCAGCCGTCCATGACAGACACGCCGTCCGGCATGAACGCCTGCGTAAAGTCGTTGTGCTCGTTCTGCTGCTCGCCGGCAGTATACACCGGCGGACGACGCCATGGTTTGCCGGTCTGCGTCCGGAACGCCGGTTCGTCCAGCCAGGTAGCCATTGGTTGGGAGTTAAAAAGATTAACCCCCCACAACGTGGTATAGGCGCTGTTGGCGCCATAGTAGAAAAAGCAGATCTCCGAGAGGTACGGGATCCAGCGAGCGGTTACGATCTGCGACGGCATGAGCGCCACCTCCCACAAGTGGGTGTTGTAGCTCCCGTCCTCTTCGGGCATGCTCTGGAGCGCAAGGTCCCTCCATGAGTTGTAGGGTATGCCGTCCTCAAATCTGCACGGGATGTTGTTGTTGTCGCCCCACTGGACGAAAGCGTCGTAGAGCGTGGGGTCCGCCCCCTGCATCATGTAGATGTAGCGAGGCAGGAGGAAGCTCATCAACCCAAACTTGAAGAGGTTGAGCTCGGTCCACTCCGCCTCGTCTTCCTTACCGCTGAATCTGCCTGTCGTGGGGATTCCGTCAAAGGGCACACGCGCGGTCGAGCCCGAGCCGAACTCCGGGTCTTCCGCTGCCAATTCCAGCAATTCTTCAGATATTTTTTTCGCCAGGGGCAAACTGTGCGCGCAAGCAGGGTAGCTCATGGCCACCGGCTGGCTGAGGCAGGCGGCGCGAACGCGCTCCCAGACCAGCACTCCCTCGTCAACCTGGTTGAGGACTTGAATTCCCTGCTGGTTCAGTCTGCAGAAGATGTTGCGGCTGCCGTGGAGCCGAACCGGAGGGTAGGAGCCAAACGCCGCATAGTAGCCGCCGATGGCGCTTTCAAGCGCATGAAGGCGCATCACCGTCCATTGCCGGGCCGTCTGGTTGTCGCTCACCCCCATGACGCGGAAGGTAATCGCCATCAGGATCGCGACTATGACAATCACGATCAGCAGCTCGACGAGGGTAAAGCCTTTCTTCAGCATACGCAGCGGATTATACCATAACCCCTCCCACGCGCGCAAGGGGGGTGTCAGAAATGCTTCACCTTGGGCTGCCAGTTGGCGGCTTCGTCCTCGGACATGCGCGCAAACGCCATCACGATGAGCCGGTCGCCCACCTTGCCGAGCCGCGCCGCCGCGCCGTTGAGGCAGCAGACGCCGCTGCCGCGCGCGCCCGCGATCGCGTAGGTCTCGAAGCGGTTGCCGTTCTCCACGTCGGCGCAGAGGATCTTCTCGTAGGGGAGAATCCCCACCGCCTCCATGTCGTCCGGGTCGAGCGTGAGCGAGCCCTCGTAGTCGAGGCACGCCTCCGTCACCTTGATTCGGTGCAGCTTCGCCTTGAGTACCTCAATCTCCATCTCCGCCTCCGTAAAAAGCCGCTCAGCCCGCCGCCTTCGCCGCGGACGGATTCTCCACCATCTCGGCGGTCACCTTTACCTCGCGCATCGAGTCGCTCCCCGGCGCCTCGTACATGATGTCGGTCATGAGCCGCTCCATCTCCGCCCTCAGGCCGCGCGCGCCGGTGCCGCGCGAAAGCGCCGCCTTGGCGAGGCTCCGGAGCGCCGCGGGCTCGAACTCGAGGCTCACGCCGTCCATCGCCAGCAGCTTGCGGTACTGCTTGACGAGCGAGTTCTTCGGCTCGGTCAGCACCCGCACGAGGTCGTCCTCGGAAAGGTCCTTCATCGTGGTGATGACGGGGAGCCGCCCGGTGAACTCGGGGATAAGCCCGTACTTCACCAAGTCCTCGGGTCGGACGTCCTGCGGATTGACCGCGCCAGCCTCGTCCCCCTTGCCGCGCTCCGCCGCGCCGAAGCCCACCACGCCGTGGCCCTTGCGCGCGGCGACGATGCGGTCGAGCCCCACGAAGGCGCCGCCGCAGATGAAGAGGATGTTCGAGGTGTCCACCTCGATGTACTCCTGGTCGGGATGCTTCCGGCCGCCCTTCGGCGGGATGCGGCAGATCGTCCCCTCGACGATCTTCAGGAGCGTCTGCTGCACGCCCTCGCCGCCGACGTCGCGGGTAATCGAAACGTTGTCGGTCTTGGAGGCGATCTTGTCGATCTCGTCCACGTAGATGATGCCGCGCTGCGCGAGCTGCACGTCGCCGTCCGCGTTCTGCAAAAGGTACCGGACCAGGTTCTCCACGTCCTCGCCCACGTAGCCCGCCTGGGTGAGCACCGTCGCGTCGCCGATCGCGAACGGCACCCCGAGCATCTTCGCGAGCGTCTTCGCGAGCAGCGTCTTGCCGCAGCCGGTCGGGCCGATGAGGAGGATGTTCGACTTCTCGATCTCCACGTCGTCGTAGCCGGCGTAGCCCGCCGGCGCCGCCTTCCGCACCTTCCCCTTCTGCGCCGCCGCGGTCGCCTCGAGCCGGCGGTAGTGGTTGTGCACCGCCACGGCCAGTACCTTCTTCACCTCGTCGTGGCCGATCACGTACTGGTCGAGGAACTTCTTGATCTCCTTCGGCGTCGGCGTGGGCGGCAGCGGCGGCGGCTCGCCGCCGCCTTTCTTCACCGCGTCGCCCAGGCTGATGAGCTCGTTCGCCCGCTTCACGCAGTCGACGCAGATGTTGCTGTCCGGTCCGGGCAGCATCGGCACCTCGTCGGACGAGCGGCCGCAGAACGAGCAGATCAGCTCGTCGTCGCCGGCGCGGCGGCGCTTCATTTCGCCTCCTCCCCGCCCTCGGCGAGGATCTTGTCCACGAGCCCCCACTCCTTCGCCTCCGCGGCGCTCATGAAGTGGTCGCGGTCGGTGTCGCGCGTGACTTCCTCCACCTTCTTGCCGGAGTGCTTGGCGAGGATGCCGTTCAGGATCTCCTTGAGCCGCAGGATCTCGCGCGCGGTGATCTCGATGTCGCTCGCCTTGCCCTCGGCGCCGCCCCACGGCTGGTGGATCATGATCCGCGCGTTCGGGAGCGCGAAGCGGCGCCCCTTCGCGCCCGCGGCAAGCAGCACCGCGCCCATCGACGCCGCCTGGCCGATGCAGTAAGTCGCCACCGGGCACTTCACGAACTGCATCGTGTCGTAGATCGCCAGGCCCGCCGTCACGCTGCCGCCCGGCGAGTTCACGTAGACCGAGATCTCCTTCTCCGCGTCCTGCGACTGCAGGAAGAGGAGCTGTGCGCAGACGGCGTTCGCCATCTCGTCGGTCACCTCGCCGGAGATGAACACGATGCGGTCCAGGAGGAGCCGGGAGTAGATGTCGTAGGAGCGCTCGCCCTTGCCGGTCTGCTCCACTACATAAGGAATAAGATAAGATTTCATTTTCCCCTTTCCTTTCTTTGCGTCCCTTCAGTCCCTTCTGTCGCTTTCGTCCCTTTTCCTGCCTTCCCTCACTTCTTCGCGTTCGCGAGCACGAACTCGACCACCTTCTGGCCGATCTCGTTGTCGGACGCCTCGATCTTCTCCGCCTTGGCGATCGCGTCGATCACGTACCAGAGCCGCACCTGGCGCTCGGCGCCTTCCTCGGCCTCCTTGCGGATTTGCTCGCCGTTCTGCTCGAAGTAGCTCGCGTCGAGGCCCGAGAGCTGCGCACGCTGCGCCATCTCGGAGAGCATCCCGCGCATCGCCGACTCCACCTGCGTCGCGGGGACGTCGAAGTCGACCTTCTTCAGGAGCAGCTCCACCGCCTCGTTCTCGCGGCGGCGCTTCTCGCTCTCCACCTTCGCGCGCTCCATCGACTCGCGCACGGAGGCCTTGAGCTTGTCAAACGACTCCGCCTTCGCCTTCTCGGCGAGCGTCGCGTCGTCCGGCAGCGCGCGGCGGCGGAGAGTCTTGAGCGTCACCGTGTAGACCGCCTTCGCGCCGGCGAGCCCCTCGGGCGCGCCCTCCTTGGCGAACTTGGCAGCGACCTTCTCCTTGGTCTCGCCCGCCTTCATTCCCTTCACCGCGTCGAGAATCTCGGGCAGGAAGCGCCCTTCCTCGAGCTGGGTCCAGAAGCCCTTGCCCTCGGCGACGATCTTCGCCTCGGGGTTGATCTCGAGGATCTTCTTTCCGCCGACCGTGCCCTCGTAGTCGATCTGCACGTAGTCGCCCTCGGCCGCGGCGTCGCCTTCCTTGCCGTCCTCGAAGGTCGCGTAGGCGGCGCGCAGGCGGTCGATCTGCTCGTCGACCTCCGCGTCCTTGACCGTCGCGTCCGCGTCGGCGATCTTCAGCCCCTTGTAGGTGGGCAGCTTGAACGTCGGGCGCTCGTCGACGATGACGGTGAACGAGCCGCCCTCGCCCTCGACGTCGAACTCCTTCACGCCCACCAGCGCGACCTCGTCGACGCCCTCGGCCTTGACCGCCTCGGGGTGGAACTTGCGCACCATCGCGGTGGCGATTTCCTGCTTGAGCGACCCGGCGAAGTTCTTGCGGATCACCTCGATCGGCACCTTGCCCTTGCGGAAACCCGGCACCTGCGCCTCGCGCAGGAACTCGCGCTCGACCGACTTCACGACCTCCGCCTTCTCGGCGGCGTCCAGCACGACCTTCAGCTCTATGCGGCACTTGCCCTGTTTCTTCTTGCTCGTCTTCATTTTCTCGACTCTCCGTTTACATTTCCCAGTTCCCAGATCCCCAGTTTTCAGTTCTCCGGTGTGGTTGAAATTTGAGTTGCGTAGTATATCAAACCCCGCCAAAAATCTCAACCGCCCCTCCCCTTGCTGTCGTACGCTTGCTGTCTCTGTCCCTTCCGTCCCTTCCGTCCCTTTTATAAACAGTTTCATCTCGCGCAGAGACGCAGAGGCGCAGAGGTCATCTAACTGGGGGTGCAGCCTTACCTCAAACACCCTTAACCCCAACCTCGCCCGTCCCACCCGCCCCACTCGTCCTACCTGTCCTGCCCGTCCTATCACCCGCGAGCAAGACCGAACGCCCCCACCCATTCCCCATTCCCCGTTCCCTCTTCCCTCGTCCCTCGTCCCACTTCCCTCGTCCCTCTTCCCTCGTCCCTCTTCCCTCTTCCCTGTTGATAACTATTAGATAATTGTCAACATTTTCTCCATGTTTCCCACTTGACATTTTTTTACAATGTGTTCAATTCGCTAATTCAACGAATTATTCTACTTTTCTTTGACTTTTCTTTCCGCTTAACATTTATCATTTCGCCCTTCCCAAAAGGTAGATAATTTGCTATAATACTCACATATGAAATCAACCCCAGATTTTGCCGTCATTGTGGTCGGCGGCGGCCACGCCGGATGCGAGGCGGCGCTCGCCGCCGCCCGGATGGGCGTCGAAACCGCGCTTATTACCTCGCGGCTTGACGCCCTGGCGCGCATGCCCTGCAACCCATCGATCGGCGGGCTCGCCAAGAGCCACCTGGTCTACGAGCTGGACGCCCTCGGCGGCGAAATGGGCCGCAATGCCGACCTTACCGCGCTTCAGGCGAAGACCCTCAACCTGAGCCGCGGCCCGGCCGTCTGGGCCACCCGCTGCCAGTGCGACAAAGCCGCCTACTCTCAGCGCATGCAGGCCGTCCTCGCCGCCCAACCCCACCTAACCCTCATCGAAGACGACGTCATCGACCTCTCAGCTCCAACGACCCATGAACCCAAGTATTTATTAGCCGCAAAGAGCGCAGAGAACGCAAAGAACTGGGGCTCTGCCCCAGACCCCAACCCCTTTGCGCCCTTTGCGTCCTCTGCGGCTAACCACCCAACCACCCAACCACTTTCCTCACCCTTGTTCCACGTGGAACAATCCCCATCCGCGCCGAGTCCTGCTGGCGGGCTTCCATGCCCGCCCAACCCAGCCGTCTTAGGAGTAATCACCGCTCGCCACGGCTTTTTCCGCGCCCAGGCCATCGTCATTACCGCTGGCACCGCGCTCCGCGGGCGCGTCTGGATCGGCAAAAAGCGCACCGAGAGTGCCGGCGACAGCCGCCCCGCGGTAAACCAGCTCTCCGCCGCGCTGGAGCGCCTTGGATTCCGCCTTTTCCGCCTCAAAACCGGCACTCCGCCCCGCCTCAAGGCCTCCTCCTGCGACTTCTCCGCTTGCCTCCGCCAGCCCAGCGACCACCCCCATCCCATGTTCCACGTGGAACAATCCCCGTCCACCCCCTGTCTTGCCGGCGGGCTCCCATGCCCGCCACCCACCCCCGAACCTCTAGTTTTAGCCGCAAAGAACGCAGAGAACGCAAAGAACTGGGGCTCCGCCCCAGACCCCAAACCCTATGCGTACTTTGCGTCCTATGCGGCTAAACAACCACTCCCCGAACTTCCTTGTTGGCAAACCCACACCACTGCCGAAACTCACCAGATTATCCGCGAAAATCTCTCCCATTCCGCCCTCTATGGCGGCGCTATCGTGGGTACTGGCGTCCGCTACTGCCCCTCGATCGAGGACAAAATCGTCCGTTTCTCCAACGCCGAGTCGCACCATGTTATGCTCGAGCCAGAGGACGCCGCTGGCACCATCATTTACCCTAATGGACTCAGCTGCAGCCTGCCACGCGAAGTCCAAGAGCAAATGGTACACTCCATTCCAGGACTCTCCCACGCCGAATTCCTCGCCTATGCCTACGCCATCGAGTACGACGCCATCGACTCCCGCACGCTTAACCATAGCCTTGAGGCTAAGGACCATCCTGGTCTCTTTTTCGCCGGCCAGATCAACGGCACCACTGGCTACGAGGAAGCCGCCGCCCAGGGCATCATCGCCGGCATCAACGCCGCGTTCCGCGCAAAAGGGGAGCCGCCACTCGTCCTCAGCCGCCAGGATGCCTACATCGGCGTCATGATCGATGACCTTGTCACCAAGGGCACCGACGAACCCTACCGCATGTTCACCTCCCGCGCCGAACGCCGCTTAATCCTGCGCCAGGACAACGCCATCTACCGGCTCCTTGCCGCCGCCCGCCGCGTCGGCATCCGCTCCGCCGCCGAACTCGATGCCTTCGCCGCCGAATACGCCTATATTCAATCCGCCGCCCAAACCTCACCCAGCCATTCCCAAAACCCAACTTCGCGGACTTCGCGAACTTCGCGCGAGGAAACCCCCGCCTCCGCCGACCGCATTGAAAACGAAATTAAGATTATGCGTCTTTACGCCCCCTACATTGAACAGGAGGAAAAAGCGGCAGAAAAGGCGAAAATTGATGAAAAAAAAGCAATTCCCGCCTGGCTGGACTATGATCAAATCCCTGCCCTACGCTATGAAAGCCGCCAGAAACTGAAGGAGCATCGCCCCGAAACCCTTGCCCAGACTGCTCGCATCCCCGGGGTCAACCCCGCCGACGTCGCCATCCTCGCCGTCATCATCCACCGCGGCCACCATTAAATCGCTTGCTGTCCTCATCCCTACCGTCCTTTTTGTCCCTTCCGTCCCTTTTAACACCCAAACTTATCTACACACTTTGTTGATAAGTAGTTAACACGCGTAGATTCTTGCTTACACATTTGCCAACGAAATTATGGTATTATACCGACCATGAACAACGAAGAAGCAAAACTGCACACGAGCGAACTGTGGGAAAAGGCGAAATCCTTTTATCTTGGCACCTTGCACAGCGAAAGCGACAGGAGCCAGGCAGAGCGCTATTTCAGCATGGTATCTTCCGTCGCTTTTGAGAACGGCAAGTTCACCATTTTCACCAACAACGATTTTGCCGCGGATCTCATTCGCAAGGAATATGCGAACAAGATCAAGGGCAGCTTTCTCATAGCTGGCGCCGATCCCAGCCTCGAGATAGAAGTGAAGTTCGACAAGTCCCTAAAACCGGTCTCGGATATTTCTTCCTACCAACGCGAACTTTACAGCACTTCATCGGGCAGCGCCGAGCATACCACCTCACGCTCGTCTTCTTTCGTTTCCACGCTTCCGCTCAAAGAGGAATTCACCTTCGACGAATTCGTGAGCGGTCCTTCCAACAGTTTTGCCATCGCCGCGGCAAAAGCGGTGGTGGCGAATCCCGGCCGCCCCGGCAACAACCCGCTCTTCATCCATGGCGGCACCGGCCTCGGCAAGACCCACTTGATGCAGGCGATCGGCAACGAACTCAAAAAACGCAACCCATCGCTGGCAATCTGCTATCTTACCGCCGAAGAATACGTGAACGAATACGTCAACATGCTACAGGACGGTAAGATCGCCAAGTTCCGGGAAAAATATCGTTCGCTTGATGTTCTCCTGATCGACGACGTCCAGTTCTTCCAGCGCGGCAAAGACATCCAGGAAGAGTTCTTCAACACCTTCAACGCCCTGAAGGACAAGTACAAACAGATCGTCATGACCTCCGACGTAGCTCCGAAGAACCTACCTTCGTCAATCGAGACTCGTCTCATCTCTCGCTTCGAAGGCGGCATGCTTCAGGAAATCGAGTCGCCGAAGTACGAGACCCGCCTCGCTATTCTCAAGAAGAAGTCGGAGTCCATCACTGTTCGCATTCCAGACATCGCCCTTGAGTACATTGCCGACAACATCAACAGTCACGTCCGCGCGCTGGAAGGGGCCTTGGCGACGGTAGAGGTATATGTCTCCGCCAATCCAGACATTGTGCTCGACAAGAACATCCTCGCACGCATCCTCGATCCTTTCATCAAGAAGGAATCGTCGCTGAAGAAACTTACCATCAGGGAAATCCAGCAAGTCTGCGCCAGCCACTTCAATTCCACTATGGACGACATCCTCTCCCACGAGCGCACCCAGTCGATCGTCACCCCGCGCCAGCTTGCTATGTTCATTTCCCGCAAGTACACCGCCAAGGGCCTCAAGGAAATAGCCAAGGAATTCGACAAAAAGCACGCCACCATCATCAGCGGCTGCAAAACCATCCAGGAAAGGCTCTCCAACGAGCCCAACCTAAGGGCCGACCTGGAGGAAATTCTTGCCAAACTCGGTTATAAACTCTCCGACGCAATGGAGTGAATGCATGCTGTCGGCAAATGAAGGCAAAAACGAAGATGTCTATCTTTCCTAAATTTGGCACAACAACTTGTCTAAGCGTGACTGTCCATCAAACCCCTGTATTTAAAGGACAAAAAGGACTTGGTCAACTTATCGACAAACATAGTGGTAGTAATTTTTACTCTTTCATTTATCAGTAATATTTGATACACTTCTCAACAATCGACAAGGAGGAAGAAAATGAAATTCAAGATTGTGCGCTCAAAGTTCCTCGACGGACTCAAAAGGGTGCAGAACATCGTAGCCGGAAAGGGATCGCTTCCCATTCTCCAGAATGTCTTGCTTGAAGCAGACGGCTCCGAGCTCAAGATGACCACCACCGATCTCGACATATCAGTGCGCTGTATCCTTCATTGCGAGGTAGTGGAGAAGGGCGAGACCACTCTTCCCGTCAAGTTTCTCTTCAACTCCATCTCCAAGGTTGAGGAAGGCGAGGTCTCGGTCGAAGTTGACTTCAACGAAAGGGCGGTAATTCGTGCCGGTAGCGCCAAGTATACTCTCGTCGGCATGCCGGCAAAGGACTTCCCCCGCCTCCCTGTCGACGAAGGCTCCTTCTCCTACAACATCGAGCAGTCCACTCTCCGCGAGATGCTCCGCAAGGTCGCCTATGCCGCCAGCCAAGACGACACCCGCCGTACCCTCAAGGGCGTACTCATGAGCTTCAAGGACGAAAAGCTCACTCTCGTCGCCACCGACGGCCGTCGCCTTGCGATGGTCGAAAGCGAACTCGAGTTTCCCAAGGACGGCGACAAGGACATCGTTCTTCCCTCCAAGGCCGTCGGTGAACTCCAGCGTTCGCTCGCCGGCGAAGGCGAAGTAAAGGTCACAATCAACAAGTCGCAGGTTGCGTTCGACCTCGGCTCGCTCAACCTCTACTCCAAGCTCGTCGACGAAACCTACCCCAACTATCGTCAGGTAATTCCCCACGACACCGCCGAGTACATCAGCGTCGACCGCCAGCTGCTCCTCAATGCGCTCGACCGAGCCAGCGTCATGACCATCGACGAAGCCCACTCCACCAAGCTCATCTTCGAGTCCGGCCGCCTCATCGTAACTTCCGCCGCCACCGAGATCGGCGAGGCGAAGGACGAAGTGCCGATCAAGTACGCCGGCGACAAGATCGAGATCATGTTCAACCCGACTTACCTCATGGATCCCTTGAAGGCGATTGACGACGACATCGTCACCATCAACCTCAACAACGGACACTCCCCCGCCGTCGTCAAGTGCTCGGTTCCGTTCCTCTACGTTCTCATGCCCCTGCGCGCCAGCTAATTCGATTTTGTGTTCCTTATGTCACTTATGTCCCTTGTGTCCCTTTTTTTTAAAAAAAATAGATGAGAATCTGGACCGACCAGAACTATCCCATCATCATTTCCTGCGCCAAGGCGCTTTCCCGCTGGACCGAGCAGGAAGTGGTGGCGATGGGCTACAAGCCGATTGAGGTGACCGAGAACACCGTGGTCGTGCGCGGCGCGATGCGCGACGTCTTCCGCCTCAACCTCCGCCTGCGCACTGCCCACCGCGTGCTCGTCCCGCTCCTGCGCACCACCTGCTACAACATCCGCGATCTCTACGAAGCCGTCTTTTCAATTGACTGGGAGAACTTGCTTGACGCTGACGGCTACTTTTCGGTATCTTCCATCACCCACAACCGCACCATCCGCGACACCCGCATCCCTTCGCTCTACACCAAGGACGCGATTGCAGACCGGATGCGCGAGCGTTGCCAGCAGCGGCCCGACTCCGGCGGCGAGAACATCGGCGCCGCCGTCTTCCTCTACTGGGAGCGCGACGAGGCGATCATCTACCTCGACACTTCCGGCGAGCCGCTTTCCAAGCGCGGCTACCGCCACATACCCGGTTCCGCGCCGATGCAGGAGACTCTCGCCGCCGCATGCCTGATGGGCATGGGCTGGAAGGGCGATAAACCCTTCCTCTCGCCTATGTGCGGTAGCGGCACGCCCGCGATCGAGGCGGCGATGATCGCGATGAACAAGGCGCCCGGCTCGCTCAAGGGACATTTCGCCTTCCAGTCCATCAAGGGATACAACCGCATCATCCCCGGCGAAAAGGCGCCCGTCGTTGCCCCGCGCCAGACTTCCGGCGCCACCCCAGAGCAGATCTGGAAGGAAATGGTGCTTGAGGCGAAGAAGGAGGAGCGCCGCGAAAATCTGCCGCGGATCATCGCGACCGACATCTCGCCCGAGGCGGTGGATAACGCCCACACCAACGCCATCGCCGCGGGCGTCGCCGAGTTCATCGAGTTCCACGCCTGCGACTTCGGCGAGACACCTGTTCCCGAAGTTCCCGACCCGCCGGCTGGAGAAACCAAGGGCTGCGTGTTCTTCAACCCCGAGTACGGCATCCGCCTTGGCGACCCCGAGGAGCTCAAGCCGATCTACGCGCGCATCGGCACCTTCATGAACGAAAAGTGCCGCGGCTGGACCGGCGCGCTCATCACCGGCAACCCGGACCTTGCCGCGCAAGTCAACCTATATTACCGCAACCGCATCCCGTTCTTCAACGGGCCAATCGACTGCAGACTCTTCATTTACGAAGGCTGCAAGCTGAAGGGACAAGTATGAAATTCGAAGAGTTTCTCCAAGACCACCAATCGCCCACTTCTTTTTCTCGTGGTGGCGGGCCACAGAACCCGTCTTCTCGTGGTGGCGGGCCTCTGTGCCCGCCCTCTGATGATGACGAGCCCATTACCCCTGAGCCCGAAGAGGAAATCGAAATCCAAAAGGCCGTGGTCGAGTCGCTCGCCGCCGACAAGGTGAAGATCGAAGAAGAAGCCTCTCTCGCCCGCGCGCGCATCGCCGCGCTGGAAGGGGAGGTGGCCTCGCTCAAGGCCGAGCTCGACCGCACCGCCGACCGCCTCGCCCGCAATGAAGCGACTCCCGATTCGAGCAAGGTCGCGCTTCTTGAGCGCAACGTTGACCTTGACGACCGCTTCGAGGGCGAGACCCGCGACCATGTCCTCGAGGTGCTGCGCGAGGCGCGCGACGCGGCGGAGAAGGAAGGGCGCAATCGCCGCGCCCAGCTTCTCGAGGCGGTGCTGCTCGAGAACGCGCCGGTCGGTGAGCTTGCCGCGCGCCGTGCCGCGCTGGAAAAGCTTTTCGCCGCCAACGGCAACATCGTCAACGGCGAGGTGATGCGCCAGCTTACCAGGCTGACCATCCAGTACCGCGACGGCGAAACCTACCTCCTTCCCTCCGAAATCCTCAAGCGCATCTACTAGATTTGCGTCGCAAAAGACGCAAAGATATTGAGTCCTGACCGGGCCCCATACTGGCCGCTGGTCGCTGGCTGCTGGCTGCTGCCCCCAATCCTGTAAATCCTGTCCAAAATATCCAAAACCGCGGACGATTGCCGATTGTCGCCCGCGCTTGCGCGGGAGGCGACGACAATCGGAATCGGCCGCAATCTCCATTGCGTCCTTTGCGACAAAACCCAACCCACGAACCACGAACCATCAATTATCAACTAACTTATCAACTTATTTATCAACTCTGTCATCATTTTGTTGATAACTGCCCCCTTGCGTTTATCAAAAATAAAGTCCATAATACGCTTCCCTTGTGAAAGCGCTACATCCAGAAATCTGTTTCCAGTTCCGTGATGCCCGTCGGCTGGCGGGCCTCTCGCAGCATGTCCTTGCCGCCGAAGTCGGCTGCAAGCAGTCTGCGCTTTCCATGTTCGAGCAGGGCCGCCCCACCAAGCTGAGCACGGAAGTGGTGGAAAAGCTGGCCAAGAAACTGGGCGTCGATCTTTCTGCCGCGGCCCCGTCCCCAGACTCACCGGCCGTCTACGCCCCCGGCTCCGGCTTCTGTCCCAACCCGCAGTGCCCCAGCAACCGCGCCTACCAGGTCGCCGGCCGCGCCCTCTACTCGCCCGACCGTGCCGCGGCAGATCCGGTCGGCGGCCGCTTCTGCGCCGTCTGCGGCGAGGTGCTGGAGCGCTTCTGCCCCAACTGCGGCGCTCTGGTTCACGCCGGCGCCGTCTGCTCCCACTGCGGCCAACCCTACATCGCGTAGGTTATTATAGTTTTCGTGGCTCTTTCCTCGCTCCGGTTCTGCCTGCCTTCTCGCGGAGCGCCGCCCCAAGCGGCGATGCGGCGGAGTGTCGCGAGTGAGGAGCGGAGGACTCGTAGCCGTGTGAGTAATTCCGTATGCAACCAGCGATAGGATTCAGGCTGCCAGGGTAAACCAGTCCGGTTGTCCTAAGCGCGGAAGGCGTAACGAGGTCCGCAGCGACGAGACCGAGCGAGCAGCTCCGCGCAGAGCCGCGTCACCTAAACTTTTTTCAAATTTTCCCCCACCAGCTCCTCAATTTATGATATAATCCGCAAAGATAACTCAAAGACAGAACTATGCCCTCGCATAGCGAGCGGTGATAGTTTGGTGTCGGGAGGTGAAACTGAACAGGAAACACATGATAGCAGCAAAAGGTCTGACGCGGCGCTTCGCAGCCTGTGCCGCGCTGGTCGCCTTTGCCTTGCTGTCCTTTGTTTCCGCCCCTGTCCGCGCGGAAGAAATCCAATTCGTCGACTCCACCATCACCGTCACTAACTGCTCTGTCTCCTACGACTCCGAAGCCGGCGACCTCATCCTCGTCTTCACCGACACCTCCCCCTCCGGCGTCTCCTTTTCCATCGCCGGAGCGCCGCGCATGGGTCGCTACCTTCTTGTCGGCGGTGGCGGCGCCGGCGGCACGCCGATAAAATCCGGCAAGGCGTATGGTCAGGGCGGCGGCGGCGGCGCTGGAGATTTTGTCGAAGCCACTGATGTGGATTTCCCCATCGGCACTTACTCCATAACCGTGGGTGCCGGTGGCGCGGCAGCTGCTGACAGCAGTGCCAAGGTTGATGGCAATGACGGCGGTCCCTCCACGCTCTCGAATTACGATTTGGGGACCATAACTGCGGCCGGCGGCGGCGGCGGCGGCGCAAGAGCAGTTGGTCACAATGGCGGATCTGGCGGCGGCGGCTCTGCCAGCGGAACCACAGCCACTAACCCGGGTGCGAAGAATGGTGGCACCGCCGCGGGAAGTGGCATTGGCAACGCCGGTGGTCGTGGAGGCCACCTCAAGTATGCCGGCGGCGGCGGCGGCGCCGGCGGTGCCGGCACCAACACGACGTCTTCTGCTTCTGGCGGCGGCGGCGCTGGCAAGGCCAGCGACATTACCGGAACCTCTCTCTTCTACGCTGCCGGCGGCGGCGGCGGTCAGTCGCAGAACACCACCGTGGCCAAAGGCGGCAGCGGCATCGGCGGCGACGGTGCCATCAATGAGCAGGATTCTGCAACCCCGGGTCAGGATGGCACCGGCTCTGGCGGCGGCGGCGGCAGTTCCGCCTCCGGCGATGGCGCCCCCGGTGGCAAGGGCGGTGACGGCGTGGTCATCGTGCGTTTCTTTATGCCCGCGGTGGCGCCGACAATAAAGGACGATCAGCCCTACACCGGCGGGGCAATTTCCGGTCTGGCCACGGAGGGCAGCAACTGGGTTCTCGTTGATGGCGTCACCAACGCAACCAATGTCGGTGAATACACCTTCTCGGCGCAGCCGAAGGATGGGCTCCAGTGGAGCGATGGCGGCGAGGAGGTGCGCGTATTCACTTGGAATATCGTCACTGCCAAGGTTTCACCCTCCGACGAGCCAACCGCCATTGCCGGTCTCGTCTACGATGGCACCGAGCAGCGCGGCATTTCGCCCGAGTCCTCGAATTACTACCAGTTGAGTGACACCACCGCCACCACCGCTGGCGTTTACACCGCCACCGCTACGCTCAACAATACCGCCAGCATTACTAACTGCACCTGGTCGGACGGCACCATCACCCCTAAGCAAATCACCTTCACCATCGCGCAGTACACCGTTCGCCGCCCGACTGCCGCCACCAACCTCGTCTACAACGGCAGTTCCCAGAACGGTATTGTCGACTCCACCGACGTTGCTTACTACACCCTTGGCGATGAAACGAACGGCGTCGACGCAGTCAATTACTCCGCCTCCGCTAAGCTCAAAGACGTGAATAACTGCAAGTGGGCTGATGAATCGCCAGGTACTGACACCATCGCGATTCCCTGGTCCATTGCCCCACTGCCGGTTGCGCCGGTTACCATCCCCGTCGACTCCTTTGAATATGACACCAACAACCACTGCGTCGTCGTCGGGCCCGCCGGCTGGTCCGGCTACAGTCACATCGCACCCGGCGGTGTCACCAACGCCGTCGTCGTTGGCGGTTATTCCTTCACCGTGGAGCTCAACGACCTCAACCATATCTGGAACACCGACCCCAAGACCAATGCGCCCATCACCATCTCATGGTCCATCACCAAGGCGCTTGTCCAGCCGCCGACCGTGAATCTCGGCCTCATCTACAATAGCTATTCCCAGCAGGGCACCACCGACTCTTCGGATAGCGGGCGTTACGCTTTTGTCCCCGGCGGCGGCTCCGTTCGTGGCGGCATCAACGCCGGCAACTACTTTTCCATTTTCAGGCTCAACGACTCGGACAACAACTGCTGGACCGATGGCAGCTCCGATGACCTCCGCCTCGACTGGTCCATCGCCAAGGCACCGAACTCAATTACCGTCCTCAAGCTCTCCAGCTGGAAGGCCGAGGAGAATCCTGTCGAGCACGAAGTCAAAGCCGAATCCGAATGGCCGAAGAATGTCAAGCCGCATATCGACTACTCCTCCTCGCTGACCGGTCCCTGGGAGGAGAACCAGCCCACCAACGTCGGCATCTACTATGTCCGCGCCACCGTCGCCGAGACCGCCAACTGGGCCGCCGCCGAGCGCGCGATCAAGTTCTCCATCTGGAGCGACCCCGACCGTATCTTCCGCGATTACGTCGATCTGCGTGTCCAGGGCTACCGCGGCACCGAGCCGCTCACTAACTTCCCGCTCCTCGTCCGCATCAGCGAAAGCCGCCTGCGCGGCTTCTACTACAGTCGCGCCGGCCTCACCGGCGAGGAAATGGTGTTCATGGACACCACCACCGATTCCCAGCTGCCCTACGAGGTCGACACTTGGAATGTCACCGGCGAGTCGCTCGTCTGGGTGCGCGTGAGCGTCCTTACCAACGACGCCCCCATCCGCATGTACTGGACGCTCCGCGAGGGTGCCGAAGCACCCGGCTACACCCCGGAGGACGTGTGGTCTGACTACGTCGGCGTCTGGCATTTCGCCGACCAGGACGGTGAACCGTCGTCCGACTCCACCGACAACAAAAACTTTGCCTATCCGTATACCCACTCGAGCGAATCTATCTCGAATATGATCCACGGCACCGCCAACATCGGCCGTGGCCGCACCATTAGCAGGAGTGTCAGCGCTGCCGGCGGCTGCCGCCTCGTGGTCACGAACACGGCCTCGCTCCATTTCGGCGGCAAGATTACGATTTCCGGCTGGCTCAAGATGTCGCAGGCACCCAGCGGCACCGCGCACGTCTGGCCTTTTTCGCGGCGCAACGGCGAGACCGCTGCCGACACGGACTTCGGCGCTTTTATCACTCGGAACAGCACCGCTACCCAGACGCTCAGGGGAATCCGGCTTTTCGGTAGCGGCACCTCTGGCGGGGATGCTCTCCAGATCTGGCCGGATCAGGTCTTGAACGCCTGGAGCTACTTCGGCGCGGCGTACAACGGCGCCTCGGCCAAGGTCTGTGGCGCCCAGATGGGCAACGTCACTTTTGTTGAACGCCCGCTCACCATCAACTCGGTGGCGGACTCTGGCGAGAACCTTGCCTTCGGCAATATCCCCGGCGCCAACGACACATATTATTCCTTCGCGGGCATGGTCGACGAATACCGCCTCACCCCGTTGGTGCGCTCCCGCGACTGGTTGAATGCCGAGTTCGACACCGTCAACGACACCGCCTTCTGCACCAACTCGCTGGTGGTGAAGGACGGCCTCAGGGTCAACTACTGGACCGACTACCCCGCCTTCGCGCCGCTCGCGATGGAAGCCGGCGAATATCCCACCGTCTGCTACAACGGCCGTCTTGCCGAAGGCTGGGCCTCCACCAACTACGTCAACGTCTACGACTCCACCACCAATAGCGCCTACCCCACGGCGCATGGCTCTTATCGCGTCGTCTTCGCGCTTGACGAAAGCTTCACCGGCTATGAGCTCCTTGAGCCCGAGAAGGGCTACTTCAACTTCGCCCTCAACGGTCGGTCGCCCTACACCGACATCGCCGGCAACCTCGGTGACTCCGGCCGTATCCTGCTTATGAACCGCCACCGCGTCGGCACCACCGACATTGTACGTTATCAGGGCTACTCGTACAATACGATGGATCGTCCAGCTTCAGTGAATAATCCATTCTTCTGGGATGTGCTTGAATCTTCTGATCCAGGCAACAAGGTGACGTGCCCCAACCTCAAGGAGGCAACCGAATCCATTCTCTGGACCCAGCAGCATGGTGCCAAGCTGTGGCACCTCATCAATTGCCGTCATGGCAACACGATGAAGACCGATAACGAGACAAGTTCTACCTTTACTGCCAACCCCTTGCAAAACTATTTGTCTTGGTCTCCTAGATCCTACCGCATTACTGGTCTCGAGCAGCGAACGGTAACACCCGCAACTGTCGGCCAGATTGTAATGCGCAACATTGTGAGCGATGACGGCGATTTGTCCGACACCTCTGCCGCGGTCTACTCGCCCTGCTACGACGACGGCATCGGCACCATCTATTTTGACGCCGTCAACGGTTGGAACAATAATATTGCCGGCAACTACGGCATCCGCGTCGACATCTGCACCAACGTCCTTGGCGACACCACCCACCTCCTCCCGCCGACAGACGAGAACATCACCCGCATCACCATCACCACCAACTACGAGGAAGAAGTCGAAGTTGTTACCACCAACATCGAATACTACGCCTTCGCCGACTGGCAGCCGGTTTCGTTTGTCGCGTATAAGCGCGACAACACCGCCGACTTCGTCCGCGAGGAGGTCCCCTCCAACGGCATCAACCTCGCCATCGCCAACGGCGGCACCACCACCAACTTCTACCGCATGGCCGTGCCGCTCAATCTCCGCACCCCCGCCCGCTTCCGCATCCGTCGCTCTACCATGGCCCCCGCGCCAGCCTCTATTGACAGCGCCGGGTTCATCTTGCTTGACAATGTCCTCGTCTCCTATCCCGTGATGTCGGCGGACCTGAAGCCGCTTGGCTTCTACGACCCCGACCGCCGCGGCAAACAGGTGCTCGGCCAGGAGATTGCCTTCGAGCCTCCATTCCCCGCCCAGACCGACACCGACATCCGCGGCCGTGCCAAGCCATACTATTACGTCAACCCCGGCAACCCCAGCGCCGACACCAACAATTTCGTCGTCGCGGCGAACCTCCACTACCGCTGGCGCTACTTGCGCCAGCGCGCCGACCCCGCCGCGTTGATTGCCCAGCTTGACCCCGCCTACTCCGGCTACTACAACGACTCCTTCTGGCGCACCGTCCCGCTCAACCCGCGCAACGGCTACCGCTCCATTGACCCGCTTGTCCTTCCTACCGCCGCCGGCGACGTCGAGTTCTGGTACGACCTTACCATGAACACGCCCTACTACGAGTACGTCGACTACTCCGGCCTTGACTACGGCGTCCCCTACGACGAGCGCCAGGTTGTCGCCACCAACCACTTTTCCGAAGCGGAGCTCGAGGCGCTGCCGACAATCCTGCCCACCACCGGCGCCGACTGGTTCGTGCGCCTCCGCGAGGGCAAGAGCAACTTTGAGCGGCTGCGCGTCGTCGTCGACGGCGTCCTCGCCGGCGAATATGAGATGGACGTGGTCGAGGACAACATGTGGCGCGCGCTCGTCAAGGTCCCCGTCGACGTCTCCGGCCCCGTTTCCTTCTACTTCGTCGGCCTCAACCAGCAGGTCTCCGGTGCCGCCGAATTCGCCACTAACAAAACTTACTTCTGCCCCAGCACCGCCGAGTCGACTTTGATGCCCGGCAGCGGCAAGCTTGTCGCCGTCATCGACCCCGACGACCCCGACGCGGTGAAGAAGATCTCCACCACCGTCGACAACACCACCGGCTACATCGAGTTCAAGCTCTCCGACCGCTTCCTCACCTGGGGCGTCTCCCGCGCCGAGTACCAGAACTTCAACAACTGGTCCGACGCCTACCGCCTCGACAAGAAGTTCTGCGTCTCCTCTGGCACCAACGGCGTCGACGACGTGGCGATGAAGACCTTCAACCTCGACATGAGCGGTTGGCGCCTCTACGATTCCGGCTCCACCAACTGGAACGAGGCCTTCGACCTGGCCAACTACAACGACCCGCGCTTCCCCAAGGAGACGTTCTACCAGGACCACGTCACCCCCAACGCCTGGAACGGCCACAACCTCACCTTCGTCTCCAGGTGGCTGAAGCGCTATTACGCGTCCTCTGTCGGCGATCCCTATTCCGGCATGGCGGGCAAGCTCCAGGGCTGCGGCGAAGGCTACATCGACTTCAACGGCAGCGAGAAGGGCGATCGCCCGCTAGGACTCGAGTCGGTGGGCGTCTCCGCGCGCATCGGCCAGTCAATCTCCTATGACACGATGAACTACAGTGTCACCGGCCTGCTCAAGCTCGACCTCAGCAGCTACAGCATCGCCACCCGCAGCAACTACACGTTCTTTGCCCCGGTGTACATGAGCGACGATGTTCCCAGCGCCTATCTTGGCCTCGGCAGCAAGATGGCCGTTGGCGCGGCTGTTTCCGTCGTCGCCTACTACTGGCCCGGCGTCGGCTGCTACGAGTTCCGCATCAGCCGCCTTTCCAACAACGCCAACGACGCCAACGACCACGGCGGCAATCAGCCGCGCTGTACCTTCGAGCTCTACCGCTGGAGCATGGTCAATGGCAGGATGACGCCGCAGAAGCTCTGTGATGCCGATGCGCGGAGTATGGAAGGCAACACTGTCCGCCTCTGGGGTACACCCAGGGGCGCAACCTCCAGCGACTGGAGCAAGCCGAGCGTGAGCAACCCGCGGTACTGGGGCATGTTCATCTCGGTCGAGAACACCGACACCGGCACGCTTATCATCGGCGGCGTCTCGGAAACAACGACGATAAAGACGGCCGACAACCAGAACGACGACTTCGGCACCTGGCATCCGCTTAGTCCTTCCGGAGACATCCAGCCCAATTGGAACGCCTCCGCCAACGGCACCGCCTACCGCGGCATCGCCTATCGCGACAACTCCGCGTCCAAGCTTACCTTCGGCAGCTACGGCGTGGCCGCCAAGGACTGCGCCGCGCGCTTCGTCGCTATGCACCACTACGATGCGCCAGTGCCGTCGGGCAATATCATGTATGGCGCGGAAACCGGCGGCCCTGCGAGGAACCATGATCCTCCGGCGGCTAACAAGTCCCGTTACTTCTATGCCAACGACAACAAGAACCTGATTATCAATACCGAAACCCCGGTGGCTGAGGCCCCGGACCTTCACGTTGAAGACCAAGATGCTAATCCCCGCTGGGCGCTCCAGAGCCGGCTTAAGATGTTCAATGGCTCCGGCACGAGTACGAGCGGCGATTACTGGCAGGGCTACCGCGGCCTCTATATGCCCGATAACCTGGCGCAGGACATCGTCCTGATGCTCCAGCCCGCGGTCGGCGGCGAATGGCAGGAGTACGCCCGCGCGACCGTCAAGGGCTACGGCTACACCAACAAGGAGTTCCTCCTCCACACCACCGGCCAGTGGAACACCCGCATCACCACCGGCGCCGACAACGTCGATCTCGTGGTTGGGTCCGTCACCCAGAACAAGTGGGAGGCGTCCGACTACGAGTACCTCCGGTACGGCGACGACGAATTCGTCTACACCCAGGGCGTCGCCGTCACCAACAAATTCGACCAGCGGCAGGAGCTTATCCTCCAGCCGAGCCGCGGCGAGCCCACCAGGGCGATGAGCATGCGCTCGCCGATCCTGGAGAATGGCCTCGGCAAGATATCCTTCTCCTACTGCAACGCCGACGTCAACGCCGAGATCTGGGTGCAGATCGCCACCAACGCGGTGGAGGACAACATCGAGCGCCTCAACACCTCGATCAAGGAGGGGCCGAACGACTGGACTACCATCTGCAAGCTCGCCGGCACCGACATCCCGGGCTATGACGGCAAGCTCGCCACCGGCTCCGGCAAGACCAGCACATACACCTATTACCTTGGTCTCCACAGCAACAAGACCAAGCCGCTGTCGGGGGTCTTCCGTCTTTTCGTGCCCACCAACATCATTGTCACCGCCCGCGCCAACGCGTACCTCACTGAGGAAGTCAACTACGGCAAGCTCACCATCTGCGGCATGACCGTCACCGACGAGCCCGCCCTCTCCGAGCGTTCCTGGCGCGGCTGGAACCTGCGCACCGTCGGCGACTCCACCGACTCCGAGTCGCGCATGTACCTTCCCGACATCACCCTCCCCGGCGAAGTAGGCAGCGGCCTTGTGGGCGCGCTCAACAACACCGTCGGCGCGAGCACCATCGACGACAGCCCCGAGCGCGCCCGCGCCGACTATCCCACCGTCTACTCGCCCACCTTCGACCTCTCGAAGGCGCCGACGAGCTACACCGAAATTGGCATCGGCTCCGTCGACTTCCGCGCCCGCCTCTACACCACCACCACCGCCATCCTGCCTAAGGGCGGCAAGATCTGGCTCTACGGCTCGAAGAGCTCGGTCGGCGGCCCCTGGACGCTTCTTGGCGAGTACGTCGTCGACAGCCCCGTGATGAAGACCTTCTCCTGGTCGACTTTCTCGGAGAGCTACCTCGCCGTCAAGTTCGCCATCGCCGACTCTTCGGCGCGCGAGGAGTCCAGCCCGGAGTACGAGCGCATCATCCTCGACGAGATCACCGTCCGCGAGAAGGTGCAGCCCTCGGTCAGCTTCCTTTACGCGCGCCCGTTCCGCAATTACCTCTTCGACCCAGTTGAGGTGGACGACATCCTCTCGCCCTCCGAGCAGCCAATCGTCGGCGAGAGCTGGGGTGTCCAGGCCAAGGTGCTGCTGCGCCAGCTGGCGGACGAGATCGACACCTCCAAGGGCTTCCGGGTCACTCTCTCCTACTACCGCGGCGACACCCCGTGGGGCTACATGCAGTGGCGGGACGAGCCCTCCGCCGTGACCGGCATCGAGCTCGTCCCCGTCGGCGACCCCACCAACCTCGTCTTCCGCTCCGTCGGCACCTCCGAGACCACGCTCGTTCCCCCTGCCGAGGAAGGCGGTGTGGTGCAGTTCCAGCTTTTCGTCCACTACACCGACCGCGGCGGCGTCGTCTACAACCAGCGCCTTGCGTCCTATTCCGACTGGCCCCAGCCCGAGTGGTACTACCCCGTCGACAAGAACGTTGAGGCCGGTGGCGACAGCAACCCCGACTACTTCTCGCCCTACACCATCCTCGACACCGTCAGCCCCGGCCGCGCCTGGATCAACGAGTTCAACTACAACGACGGTACCAAGGCGTTCAACGGCGACACCAAGCCCGTCGACAACCAGTTTATCGAGCTCTGCATCCCAAGCGGCGTCGACATGAGCGGCTGGCGCCTCCGGCTCACCGACATCGATCGCAAGACATGGGTCATGGCCAAGCTCGGCGCCAACGGGCTTCCGTCGTCCAAGGTATCGCCGAACGCCACCAACAACTTCGAGTTCTACCTCCTTGAAAGCCCGGTCACCGACATGGCTGGCGGCATCAACCGCCGCACCCCGGGTGCGCCCGAGGCCGACGGCACCTGGAACAACGACGGCAGCATCGTCGGGGCGAGCAGCGGCACGCTCGACAACGAAGAGCCCTATCAGCTCGAGCTCATCCGCCCGAACGGCATCATCGAGCACCAGATTGTTTTCCAGGGAACCAACCGCTATCCCGTGAGCTGGGGCCATACTGCCGACGCGCTCGCCCGCGATCTCGCCAGGCGCGAGGATCCCGTCTCGCCGAAGCGCCAAGTCCTCGGCGGCGAGGTGGAGCGCGCGGTGACCAAGCCGACCGCCCTCGGCTCGAGCGGCGTGGTCGGCGGCGAGGATTCCGGCGAGCCTGCTCCTGGCGAGGCGGAGACCTGGCGGTCCGGCCTCCAGTTCACCCCGGGCTGGCTCAACGAGGGCCAGATCATCCCCGAAAACTGGTACACCGCCCCGAACGGCGTCTTCAGCTGGGTGTACTTTGTCAACAACGGCCCCCATATCGTCCAGACGCTCGGCACCAACACCGCCCCCTACATCGCCGCCGTCGTCCTTCGCGACTCCACCACCAACGTCGTTTACGATGTTGCCAGGTGGTACGCGATGAACCTCAAGGAGAACAACGTCGAGGTCGCATCGGGAGTGCGCGGCCACTTTGTTCGTTCCGTCACTCCCACCAGCACCACTATGCGCGTCGTCGCCAGCGAGGTCGTCAACCCGGCGCTTGCCGAAGACTTCGGGCTTGACGAGAACAACCCCTATTCCGACTCCGTCTTCAACTGGCTGACGGAGAACTGGCCAGACAGCGATGCCGACGACATCCGCGCCGCGCGCTTCCGTGGGCTGAACGACACTTCGAAGGTCGAGCCGCTTTCGCTTACCGAGATGTACTGGCTCGACATCCCGCCGGTGCCGGAAAGCGACGAGGAACGCAACAGCCCCGACCACGGCAGCAACTGGTGGCTTCGTGCCGGCATTACCTACGGCCCGACCGAGCACAAGATCTACCGCACCCGCGGCACCCAGGAGGTTTGCTACACCAACCATGTGGTCGACATGACGATGTACATCACCAACACCTTCACCGGTGTCGTCCAAGCGCCGCAGCGCCTGCAGGGACTCGAAAATGCCCAGAGCGACAATTGGTCCGGCGCCTGGACGAGCGAGACCTTCAAGGTCCGCGCCAAGCTTAACCTCAGCTGGCTCGACAAGATATCCGATTTCCTGCCGTTCCGCTTCTTCATCTTCAACGCCAATTCCTTCGCCGGCCCGGGTGGCGCCACCAGCGCCAACGTGCCGGAGATGGGCCCGATCGGCCCCTACTCCGCGCGCATTGAGGTGCTTGACCCGCACTCGGCCGAGTCGATTGGCGCGAACTACGGCTGGCACGATTACCCGAACACTTCGGGCTTCTATCTCTGGTCGATTGACACCGAGGCCTATCCCTTCGGCGTCCAGACCCTCAAGTACGACGACACCTACCCCGCCCACCTCACCCCCTAACCCAATTACTGGCCGCTGAATCCTGGCTACTGGCCGTTGACCATATCCTTATTACTGGCTGCTGACCACTGGCTGCTGGTTGCTGAATACTACTCTCCCCCGTCCCTCTTATCCCTTTTATCTCTTATATCCCTTCCCCCTTGCGCTCAACGCTAGGATATGATATACTTCACGCAAACCTTGACAAAAGAAAAGTTTCATCAAGGATTGCTTAAATGCTGCTGAATACCAAAGAGTGCCTTGCCCAATATGGCTCGTACTACGCCGTCAAACAAATGATTGGCGCAGGGAAGCTACGCAAGCTTGAATCTGGCATCTATTCTGACAACTCGGAATATGTGCCGGGAGAGCAGATATTGCTGAAGAAATACCCCGCCGCCGTGTTTACTATGGAAAGTGCTTTTTTCTACCATCGGCTATCTGATTCCATTCCAGACCTCTACTCCATTGCGACTCCAGTGCGGTCGACGGCCCTGGCCGACCGGCGAGTTAAGCAGTACTTTGTCCCAGCCGGGACGCTTGATGTCGGCAAGATGGAGCTTGACACCGTTGGTGGTAAGGTCGTGGTGTATGATCTCGAGCGGATGTTGATAGAGCTCATGCGCTATCGGAACAAGCTCCCATACGACTACTATAAGGAAGTACTGGGCAACTATAGGACCAACATCGACCGACTGTACCCGGCCAAGCTCGACGACTACCTTTCCACCTTCCCCAAAAGAGATGCCATCTCACGACATCTTGACCAGGAGGTGTTCTGATGCCGCCGTTCGCCGGGCGAATCGCCGCACTTGAGGCGGCTGGCTATTCCAATGCTGCTGCAATGGCCAAGTTGGCGCACGATGTCGTGTTGAAGGCTGCCGAGTCCAGCGGCCTCCGAGAAAACCTTGCAATCAAGGGCGGCGTTGTCATGAGCAGCGTAACCGGCGATGTCAGACGGGCGACGATGGACATGGACATCGATTTTGTCCGCTATGGTCTTTCAGATGAAAACATTGATGATTGGGTCGGTCGGCTCAATTGCCTTGATGGCATCACCATATCCAGACTCGGCGAAATGGCTGAGCTGCGCCAGCAGAACTACCGCGGCAAAAGAGTTTACCTTGCCATAGCGGACAGCGAGGGCGTGACGATTTCGACCAAGATCGACATTGGCGTCAGCGTACACGAGGACATGCCCCAGCGCGAGATGCAGTTCCGCATCTCGCTGGACGACAGCTCGGCCACACTTTTTGCCAACTCTGTAGAGCAGATATTCGCCGAGAAGCTGAAGAGCCTGATTCGGCTCGGCACAAGATCCAACCGCCTAAAAGACATCTTCGACATGTTCTATCTCATCGACAAGGTTGATCGGTCGAATCTTCGGCGCTTTATTTCCAGGATGGTGTTCGAAGACGACAAAATGCGCGAGCGCAGTTTCGAGGATATATGCGCCAGGGTGTCCCGCATCTTCGGAGCGGCGGCATACAAGCAGAGGCTTTCCGGGCGCAGGCCGAATTGGCTCCAGGCCGACCCGTCACAGGTGACCTCTTCCATCTTGGCGTTTCTTGAGTCCTTCCGCTAACCCTCCGCCCCTAACCCCCCGTCCCTCCCGTCCTGCTCGTCCTGCCGTTCCCCGTTCCCCATTCCCCGTTCCCTCTTCCCTGTTCCCTCTTTCCCCCCCCAAAAAAATTTCATTTACCCCCTTGTCACCCGAATGGGTAATATGATATAATTCAAACATCTAAACAAACCAGGAGGTTACTATGATCAAAAAAATGATGGCGTTGCTCGCCGCAATCTCATGTGCAATTGGTGCATGGGCAGATGTGAGTGGGCATCTTAGCGGTACCGACTTCTCCGGCCTTTCCGCCGGCCCGTTCGTTACGGGTCTCGACGATTCGGGTCAGAGTTCCGGCACCACGTATTGGTTCGCTGGCGACCCTGCCGACATTGAAGGCAGCACTATCGTCTCCAACTCGCCGTCGGAGGTTTACCTCGACTTCGAGTCCAACATCGCCAATCCGCTCTACCGCACAATCGACAACTGCCATGGCGCGGGGAGCGTCAGCGCGCTCCCCAAGCGCTCGATCGGCACCGGTTTGTTCATTGACACCCACGTTCAGTTCACGCCTTACCTCGTGAACGATCAACACCTCGCGCCTTCTGCGATTACCGATGATGACAAGCTCATCGTCTGGGTGCGCGAGACCGAGGTTGAGAACGATGCCAACGAGACCAACCTCATCGTGACCGCCGGTTACTATGACGCTTATAACAACCTTTCCGCCTCAAACTATGTTGTCAATATTAGCTCGGCCGATGTCTCTGAACTCTGCAGCCACACCAACCGCCTGACCATCAAGTCGTACTCCAACATCACCGATTCGGAAGGCGGCCCCGCTGGCTTTGTGGTTTATCTCAACGAGCATGCCATTGAGTACACCGCAGATGCCTTTGCTACGGGCTGTGATTATCTTGACGACCTGGCCGCTACGCCCGGAAGCTACTACGAGACTGGGCATCATATGCTCTTCCCGAGCTTGATGGGCTGCAACCTCACGGACTACGATAAGCTCTCTGGTGTCGGCTATGCTGGCATGGGCCAGATCTACGATGTAATCTTTGATGACAAATCCACCGACTTCCCACCGTTCGCCGCCGACGCGACAGACTTCAAGGTTGTGCCTGGCGAGGGTGTCGCGTCTTTCATCTATGACAATGTGCCGTATACCACTGAACAGTCCTTTACTGTTCCTGCGGCAGTTGCGTCGGTGACAATCTCCAATGTCGTGTATTCTTCCGGCTGGCAGCACAAGAAGGGCACTTGGTATAACGGCTCGACAATCGTCTCCAACGAATACGATGCGGTGACCGATACAGACTATGGCACCTTCGTCCTCGCCAACGGCACCACGCTCAACCTCGCCGGCTTCAAGCCCAACTTCACGGTTGGCGGGGTGCAGTACCAGACGCTCTTCGGTGGCACCGTCACCGAGCCCACTGGCGCCTTTGGCGCGGCGAAGAACGGCGGCACCATTGTGCTCAACAACGATATACTTATCGCCGAGGGCGAAGGCCAGATCGTTGTTGGAGAGAACGACGAGCTTACGATTGACCTCAACGGACACACCATCCAAGGCACAACAGCTGACGGCACGATTGTCAACGAAGGTGGCACATTGACCATTGTCGACAATTCTGTTGGGCAGACCGGCAAGGTCCTTGGTTGCTGGGTTGAAAATCCTGACTATCCCGCTGACTCTGATGAGCCAATGTTCAACAACCAACAGGCTCTCTCGATTACCGAAGAAGCGGTTGCCACAACACTTGACGCCGGCACCTACGAATTCATCACCAAGGATGAGCTCAACAACTCCCTCGTGATTTCTAACGGCGCATACCTCTGCGTGAACGAAGACGAGCCAGGCGAGCAGCCGACGTCGTTCTACCTCGTGGGCAGCCTTGCTGATGGCGCGACCTATATCTGGTCGCAGGATCCCGATACCGACCTCTGGTACGCCATCGTCACCAGCGGCTCGGCTCCCACGACCTACCCGGTCACCTTCTCGACCAACAGCGTTGTGGTTGCCGAGTACACCACGAACATCACCGCTGGCGCCACGCTTCCAGATGGTGCGATTCCGGCCTTCACTGGCGGCGCTTGGGACATCGATCCGACCGGCGCGGTCATCAGCGCTGCGACGAACTTCAACTACACGATCGCGGTGCAGCTGTCCTACTTCCCGCAGAGCACGATCGAAGAGCAGTGGGCTGACCGCGATGGTTCGGCTGCCAAGCCGTTCGTGGTCCGCAACCTCGCCGACCTCTATGGTCTGCAGGACGACATCAGCAAGGGCTACAACATCGACGCGTGCTTCGAGCAGGTCGCCGACATCGACATGGACGGCGAGGCTGCCTGGTCCGGCATCGGCGCGTTTGAGGTGACCTCCGCTGGCGCAGGTGCGTTCGAAGGCACCTATGATGGCGGTAACCATGTCATCTCCAACGTGACCTTCGATCAGCACGAGTACCATGGTCTCTTCGCCTCGGCGGTGGGCGCTGTAATCAAGAACCTCACGGTCGATGTTGACGGCTTCGCGGCCACCTCCTCGTTCGGCGGTGCGGCGATTGCCGGTGTTGCGGAGAACTGCTACCTCACCAACCTCGTTGCGACCGGTACCATCATTGGTCAGAGCAACACGCCCTGCACGCACTCCGCGGCCGGTATCGCCGTCCGCATGGAGGGCACAGTGGCCTATGCCTGCACCAACCGCTGCGAGATCTGGTCCGGCAAGGGCAAGCTCGGCGGTATCGCGGCAATTGGCCAGCCCTACAATTCAGTTACTGGCCGTGACTACCTGACGCTGTGCTCCAATGAGGGCGACATCCATAATACGAAGGCATCTCTTTCGGATGTTGAGGGTGTTGGCGGTCTCTTCGGTTACCTCGGTTACAATAGTAATAATGTAGGAAAGCAGCACATTACATTTACTGATTGCCGTAGCATCGGTACGGTGGATTCGGCCGCTTCGAACAACACCGGATCGTTTGTCGGTAACACTTCAGACCTGAATGTAGAGGCAATTGTCCTTTCGGGAACGAATGTTACCCTCGATGGCATGCGAGTCATTTACACTGAGAATGCGCCTGGAGGCGTGACCTATGGTAAGTCAATCGGCAATGGGCTCGTTGAGCTCTGCGCTCAGGCGGCGTTCGAGACGAACAACACCTATTCGACTCTGCACTCTGGTCTCACCCCGACCTTCGAGTTCAGCGCTCCTGGCACGATCTCGTTCAACACCAACCTCTATGCTGTGACCGCGTTTGCAATCACCGCGACGGGGATTGATGTTACCGAGTCCGAGTCTGGCGGCATCGTCACCTTCACGGCCGGCTCGTCCGATCCGTGGGCGCCTGCGTCCGAATCTGCCGCGGATGTGGCAGCGAAGGTTGAAGAGATCTTCGGAGCTGAGTCGGAAGTTGCTGCGAATGTCACAACCTACGCCCAGTACGAAGCGCTCGTGACCTACATCCAGTCGACCGCCGGTGCTCCTGCGACCCCGGACCTCCTCACGGAGGGTCAGGTGGACTGGATGTGGAAGTCCTACATCCTCGGAGCCAACCCGCTCTTCGACGAAGAGCCCGCAGTCCAGATCACCTCGCTCACGGCTGGTGCCACCGCCGGTCTCTGGGACTTCACCGTCAAGGTGACCGAGGGCGATGATACGGATGCCTACAACGTCGCCGCCGACAAGGTTGGTGCGCTCGTCAAGATCAGCAGCTCGCTCACGCCGGGCACCTGGGTCGCGCCGACCGCCGGCAACATCGAGGCGGTCAAGCTGCTTGGCGGCAACCTGATCAAGGTTACGGTCAACTTCGGTGACGGCACCTCGGGCTTCATGAAGGTCTCCGAGGAGTAAGCCAACCTCAAATAGGTGGCGCTCGCGCCACCCCAAACCAAGGGCCGGTCTCCGGCCCTTTGGTTTTTTTATAACCCATCTCCAAACACCGGAATTTTGGTCAGACCTATTTTCTAATGTTTGGAACGCCATCTCCTCAGCAGTTTTGATTTCGTCCGCACCGTAATCTCACTACGGCACCTCCCGCGGCACAGTCAGAACAGATCTCAACTTGTACTTGAAATCTGTTCCAAGGTCTTTCCGCGGCAGATTTTCTCGCGCAAAGTTCGCAAAGTCCGCGAAGTTTGAAACTCCGATGGTTGGGGGCTTCTGCGGCAGTTTTGCTCACACAGAGGCACAGAGACACAGAGTTTTAATCCTTTGCGACCTTTGCGTACTTTGCGGCTTAAAGTCGACGGGTGCGACTCGCCGTGTGAGTGATTCTATGCGCAACCAAAGATAGTATTCAGGCTGCCAGGGTAAACCAGTTTGGTTGTCCTAAGCGCGGAAGGCGACAAAGTCACCCGCGACGAGACCGAGCGAGCAGCCCGCCGCGCCGCCGCGCCGCCACAATTTTATGTTATAATACACCTCAAACCGAAAGGAGAAATGCAATGAAGAAACTCATGGTTGTTGTCGCGGCGCTTGCGTGCGCATTTGCCGCGGTTGCGGACGGCAATTCCGGCAAGCAGGACGGCGACTCGCCCCTCTGGCTGCCGCTGGGGCTTTCGATCCTGACGCCGCCGGTGCAGCTGCCGAGTCCGTCCCACACCGTCGTTGGCGGCATGATCAACCTCGGCTACGGGCAGATGGATAACATCTTGTTGCTGGACCTCGGCGTCATCAACAACGTGACCGACACCATGACCGGGCTTGAGCTTTCAGCCGTCAACTTGGCCGGCACCTGCGCCGGGGTGCAGCTGGGCGCGCTCAACGTCGCCTCACATACGTTCGGGCTCCAGATCGGCGCGCTGAACTTCACCGGCGACCTCCACGGAGTACAGCTGGGCGTCCTCAACTTCAGCGGCTCTGGCGGCGCGATCGTATTCCCAATCCTCAACCTCGGCTTCTGATTCCTGCCATCTCCGCGGCAGTTTTTGTTAGCCGCAAAGAACACAGAGAACGCAAAGATTTTTCTCTGGGGGCGTTGCACCCGCCATGCCCCTTGTTGCCGTCCGCTTGCTGTTCTTTGTCCTACCTGTCTCACCCGTCCTGCCCGTCCTATTTCCCTCATGAAAGTGTAGTTCCTGGCACTATATTCACTCATGAAAGTGTAATGTCGGCGCCAATATTCCCTCATAAAAGTGTAGGGTCCCTTGTGCGTCTCAAGGGAAATATGGTATAATACTCGCATGAAGCGCACAAAACCAGCAGTGTTTTTAAAAAGGAAATTTGAGTCCTTTCTTGAGGCTTGGAAAGCGAATCCAGGCCGACTGCCTTTGATTGTCAAGGGCGCTCGTCAAGTCGGTAAGACCGAGAGCATCCGTCATTTTGCCGAAGGTAGATATGATTCATTCGTAGAAATCAATTTTGCCCTTCTGCCCGAGTACAAAGCCATAATTCGCGATGGCTACTCGGCCGAGAACATCATTCGCAACATCTCGCTCATTGAGCCGAACTTCAGGTTCGTTGAAGGGGGAACATTGATCTTCTTCGATGAAATCCAGGACTTCCCGGAAATCGCAACGAGTTTCAAGTCGTTCGCGCAACTAGGCAAATACGATGTCATCAGCAGCGGATCTCTTCTTGGCATCCAGCTCAAGCGCATCGAATCGATCAGCGTGGGCTATCAGGAAACGGCGGTGATGAGCTCCCTTGACTTCGAGGAGTTCCTTTGGGCGCGTGGCTACAGTCAGGAACAGCTCGACGAGCTGTACGGCCGGCTTGTCGACGGACACGCGTTCGGCGAGGCGGCGAACGCGGCGATGGACAAACTCTTCCTTGACTATTCCACTCTTGGCGGTATGCCGGAGGTCGACGAAAGCTATTTTGTCAAAGGGACGTTTGAGGGCGTTCCTGCAATCCAGCGTCGGATAGTCTCGGACTACCGCTCCGACATCCGCAAGTACGCCGAGGGCCTTGACCCGCTTCGGATCGTCAATGTGTTTGAAAGCATCCCGGCGCAGCTGGCCAAGACCAACAAGAAGTTCCGTCTTTCTCTGGTCGAGAAGAAGGCTCGCTACAAAGACTACTGGGGGTGCGTTGAGTGGCTGAACGATGCGGGAATAGTCAATGTCTGCAAGGCGATGGAATTCCCCGAGCTTCCCATTGCCGCGCATTTGGATTCCGCGCGCTACAAGCTCTACATGGCTGACAGCGGACTGCTTGTCTCGATGCTTGACGAGGAATCGCAGGACGACGTGCGCATGCGGCGGAACCTCGGGACCTGGAAGGGCGGTCTTTTCGAGAACATCGTCGCCGAGGCGTTGGTGAAGTCCGGTGCGACCTTGGCATACTACAAGAAGGAGAATTCCACGCTGGAGATGGACTTCTTCCTCCGTTCCGGCGACTGTCTCGTGCCGGTCGAAGTCAAGGCTGGCAACACCAAGGCGAAGTCCATGCGGTTGCTAATTGACAGCCCGCATTACAAGGACATAAGCTGGGGAATCAAGCTTGTTAAGGGCGATGTCGGTTTTTCAAACGGCGTGCTTACCATTCCCCATTGGTGCGCCTTTTTCCTTAGGCGCCTTGCCAAGGAAGCAAAGTCGCCGCGGTAAGCGAGGATTTCCGTGAAAGTCAAGCTTCACCTTCTTTTTCTTCTTCTGGCTGTTGCCGTTGCGGCGCCGGGCGTTGCCGCGCCGCGCGGCTCGCGTAAAGCGACGCGTGCGCCGCGGATCACGATTGCCACCTGGAACGGCAACTGGTTTCCGTCCGGCCGCGCCGAGCACCGCGCGCACCCGGACGTGGAGGCCGCCACCACCGTCGCCGCCGGCAAGATGCTCGCCGCCTCCCTGCGCGCCGCGGACCCGACCGGCTCCAACGCGGTGATCCTTGTCCTCAACGAGATCCGCGGCCCGCGCTCCGCCTCCAACCTCATCGAGCGCACCGGCATCCCCGGCCTGCGCCTTGCCTCCATCTCCGCCTACCGCCGCCGCGACCGCTTCGACGCGCAGCAGGACGTCATCGCCACCACCCTGCCGGTCGTCGACCACGGCTGGAGCACCTGGCGCAACGAGAAGCGAGAGACCCCTCCGCGCGGCTACGCCTACGCGGACATCGTCCTTGAGCCAGCCGTCACCGCGCGCGTCTACGCGGTGCACCTCAAGTCCAACTACGGCGCCACCACCAAGGAGGCGCGCGAGCTCAACCGGACAAAGCGCACCCACGCGGTTGAGCAGCTCGTCGGCCAGGACAAGAAGCGCCGCTACGTGATCGTCGCCGGCGACATGAACGCCGATGCCTGGCGCAAGGAGTTCGCCGAAGAGAGCATCTTCGCGCTGTTCGCCGACGCGGGTTTCGCCAACCATCTTGCCGCGTTGCCGCCGGAGCGCCGCGGCACCCATCCCAGCACCACCCACGGCGACAGCGCGCTCGACTACATCATGACCCGCGGCTTTGTCCTCGAGGGCGAGCCCCACATCGAGCCGGCCCAGGACCTTTCCGACCACTCAGCGCTTTCGCTGGTCATATCGCCCAAGCGCGCGGCCAACGCATCGCCCCGCTGACGCAGGGCGATGCGTTGGAAGTGTTTCAGTGACCAGCGTCCAGCAACCAACGATCAGCAGCCAGTATCCAGTGGTCAGTAGAGAGGTTTCCCCTCCGCTTCCCACTGGCCGCTGGTTGTTGGATACTGGATACTTACACACTCCCCCAGCACCCCCTTGCGCTCCCCGCGGCAAATATGATATACTACACATTCGCTTGCCCCAAAACGGGGCGGGCGTCGTTCTTTGACAACCGGGAGTTGGAGATTAAAGAGAATTACGACTCATATACGAGATCAAGCGAGAAGGTTTCTTGCTAAGCGTATACGGGCGCACGACGGATGCCTTGGCATCAGGAGGCGAAGAAGGACGCGGAAGACTGCGACAATCCTCGGGGAGCCGTCAACGGGCTTTGATCCGGGGGTATCCGAATGGGGGAACCCGACGGCCTTTGCGGGCCGCCGCCGCGGGATGAACAAAGATAGTCCCGCGGAGCCACACCAGGGGAAGTGAAACATCTCAGTACCCTGAGGAAGAGAAATCAACCGAGATTGCG
>JAEIGA010000455.1_pt1 | contig 59836 bp, 83 predicted proteins | sample 9270691 | NCBI WGS metagenome assembly JAEIGA01 (sample SAMN17057246, study PRJNA624740) | gut metagenome | biome: biome; isolation source: fecal sample | host: Bos grunniens | place: China: Xizang | collected 2019 | reverse complement strand
CTTGATATTTTCCCCGGGGGTGGCTTTTTGGTTATATTTTCAAGGGCCCCAGCGCTGATTAATCCCCCTAAGTCTATTTTCTTGCCATATGCGTTCTCTCCTTTGAAGGTCATATACATCTGCTGGCGTTTTGGGGTCTTTGAAAGTGTAACCAAACAACTATGAAAGGTGCATTAAAGATGGCAAGAAGAACAACAAACGCAGAAGAAATTGAGCATAGACCACGCCCAACCACAGATGAAGGGTATGCAAAAGGTATATCGCAAGCCGCTTTAGACCGCATATGGGACCGAATTGAGCGCAATGAGGCTTCCGGTCAAGAGCTTATATTTGCGGCTAAGCTTGGCCTCCCCGAAAGGGAAAGAGAATTAGAACTATCAAGTAAACAGATGAAGCTAGTCGATGCTAAAGTCGATGCCCTTTCAACTGCTAAGAACACAGAGATCATGTATCAGGAAGCAATCAAAGCTATCAAGTCTTATAGCGGAGAAACAGAAGATGAGGACGTATAGTGAACTTATATCCTTGCCCACATTCGAAGAGCGCTATGAATACGTGCGCGTGTTAGATGGAATCATCGGTAATGATACGTTTGGAAACATGCGCTGGATCAACCAGCAGTTATATTCCTCGACCGAATGGAAGCAATTACGCAACCATTTGATTATTAGGGATAATAACTGTAATTTAGCGCACCCTGACTACCCCATAATTGGTAAGGTAATAATTCACCATCTGAATCCGATTACGATTGAGGATTTCGAACAGCAACGGGATGTTATATTTGATCCGGAGAACCTAGTGTGCGTGAGCTACATTCTCCATAATCAGATCCACTTCGGCCGCGGTTTATTACCAGGTACGCCGGCTGAGAGATCCGCCAACGATACATGTCCTTGGAGAAAGCTATGAGTATTTTGCAAGATGTAAAACTGCAGTGCGGGATTTCGCCGGAGTATACCCACTTCGATACGGTCCTCATCATGCATATAAATACGGCACTTATGACGCTAAACCAATTGGGCGTTGGCGTCACTGGATTTTTAGTTACAAGTACCGAAGACGATTGGGATGATTTTCTAGGCAGCTTTACCGATGTTGGCGCTGTTAAAACCTATGTGGGTTCTAAAGTACGAATGCTGTTTGATCCGCCACAGGCTTCCGCGCATGCGAATGCATTGGAAAAAAACATTACAGAACTAGAATGGCGTTTAAATGTCGCCGTAGATCCATCCCAGTTAGGAGAATAAATTACCATGGTTGAAGAAAGACATTATTATGGAATAACATATGATGCCAGTTTTTTAGAGCACCACGGAATCTTGGGCCAGAAATGGGGTAGACGAAGATTCCAAAACCAAGATGGTTCGCTAACACCGGCGGGTAAAGAAAGATATTCAAGATCCGATTTCGATTCGGACGAGTCATATGATCGTGCTAAGAAAGCAGCTATTAACTCTGGCGATGCAGCGCAGGTTAAAGCTTGGTCGCATGAGCTTAGTACGCAAGAATTAAACTCTGCTATCGATCGCATTAATACCTTAAAACGTTTAGAGTCTCTTCAAGAGTATCCGCCAACCGGTTATGAAAAAGCTCAGGATGCTCTTGAAAAAGTGGCTAAAACTGCCGGCACGATCAGCAGTATAGCGAAATCATCGGCTACGTTTAAGAAGTCTTTGGACACCATCATGGGCAAAGACGACGAAGAAAAAAAGAAAAAGAAAAATAATGAATCCGATGACGACAAAGATACCAGCAATGATAACAGCGGTGGTAAAAAAAACGACAAAAATGACAAAAAAGTCAAATTGACAAAAGAAGAGCAAGATCTCGTTGATGATGCCACCGATTATTTAAATAAGAAAAAAAGTAGTTTTGGCGATAAGGTAAAAAATGCTGCTAAGGCTACCGGCAATACACTTAAAACAGCAGCGGGTGGTTTAAAAGAATCCAATCCAGTTCAAAATGCTGGTATGGCGCTTAACCCTCAAGCGGCGGCAAAATACGTAACCAAGACCGATACCAAGAGAGCGCAAAAGACTGCTAATAAGCATGCTAATACTAAGGTCAATGATATTGATTACGATGATCTTTATACAAAAAGCTCCATGTTCTGGTATCCGGATGATTAAAATATGAAATGGGATGATCTAGACAATAGAGCCGTTCCAAAATATTACGGCGAATTTCGAGATGCAGTGATTCGCGGAGAGATACCGGTTAATCAAGAGATTTCATGGGAGATGAATCGTATTGATCGGCTTATAGAAAATCCTGGTGTGTTCTACAATGCATCTAAGGTCGAAGGATGGATACGCTATTGCGAATCGGAACTGACGTTAACCGATGGCTCAGACTTGCATCTTTTGGATTCATTTAAACTCTGGGGCGAACAGGTATATGGTTGGTATTATTTTGTTGAGCGAAGTGTATATCAGCCGAACGAGTCTGGTACTGGTGGAAGCTATGTACTGAAGGTCATAGTTAAACGCCTTGTTAATAAACAGTATTTGATTGTTGCTCGTGGTGCAGCCAAGTCTATGTACCTAAGCTGTATGCAGAGTTATTCACTTAATGTGGATACGCGTACAACGCATCAAATTACAACAGCTCCAACCATGAAACAGGCCGACGAAGTGATGTCGCCGATTAGAACTTCAATTACACGGGCTCGTGGCCCGTTGTTTGCTTTCTTGACGGAAGGCAGTCTACAAAACACAACCGGTTCAAAAGCTAATCGAATGAAATTAGCTTCGACCAAGAAGGGTATTGAGAATTTCTTGACTGGTTCGCTTCTTGAAATCAGACCAATGAGCATCGATAAGCTTCAGGGTTTGCGTCCAAGAGTTGCAACCGTCGATGAATGGCTTTCTGGTGATACAAGGGAAGATGTTATAGGTGCGATTGAACAGGGTGCGTCTAAAATGGATGACTATCTAATCATTGCGGCGTCTTCTGAAGGTACGGTGCGTAACGGCGTTGGCGATACAATCAAAATGGAGTTAACCGACATCCTGAAGGGTGAGTATGACAATCCACATGTATCGATCTTTTGGTATAAGCTGGACGATATTTCTGAAGTTGCCGATCCGGCGACCTGGCTAAAAGCCAATCCAAACTTAGGAAAGACCGTAACCTATGAAACGTATCAGCTGGATGTTGAAAGAGCCGAAAAAGCTCCGGCAACCAGAAATGATACGCTTGCTAAACGTTTCGGTATTCCCATGGAGGGCTATACATATTACTTTACATATGAAGAAACCCTTCTCCATCCTCGACACTCGTTCTGGCAAATGCCGTGTTCTATGGGCGCAGACTTGTCGCAGGGCGATGACTTCTGTGCATTTACTTTTCTTTTCCCCTTATCCGATGGAAGCTTTGGCGTAAAAGTTAGAAGCTATGTTACCGAGTTAACAATGATGAAATTACAGATGGCTGCTAAACAAAAGTATGACGAGTTCGTACGAGAAGGCAGTCTTATTGTTATGCCCGGAACAATACTGGATATGATTGAAGTATACGAAGATCTAGACAACTTCATCAATTCGGTTGGATACGATGTTCGCAGCTTCGGCTACGATCCATACAACGCTAAAGATTTCGTAGAACGTTGGTGCCAGGAGAATGGACCATTTGGTGTCGAGAAAGTAATACAGGGAGCTCGTACAGAATCCGTACCCCTTGGCGAGTTAAAGAAACTGGCCGAGGAACGTATGCTTATATTTGACGAGAGTCTAATGATGTTCTGTATGGGAAACTGCATTGTTATGAAGGATACTAACAATAACAAGAAACTGCTTAAAGAGCGTCGAGAAGCCAAGATCGATAACGTCGCGGCTATGCTAGATGCCTTTGTAGCTTATAAGTTGAATAGAGATGCTTATGAATAATGAACTTTATCATCATGGTATTAAAGGCCAGAAATGGGGTGTTCGACGTTTTCAAAATAAAGACGGTAGTAGAACGGCCGCTGGTGTAAAACACAGGCAATTCGTCTCTACGGTTAATGCTGTTCGCAACAACATAAGCTCTTCGCCCAAACCACTGCAAAAGCTTCCAATGGATAGAAACCAGGTTCGCGGTCGTGCCGGACTGACAGAGCAAGAGGCTGATATTTGTGAGTCATTAGCAATGCCTTTATATGACAAAGCTGCAGCAGCCGAGCCTATAATTACAAAAGATCTTATGGCTACGGGCGCTAAGTTTTCTGGCCTTGAAAACCGGTTAAAGCAGCCATCATCATTAGCAGCTAAAATCGGTTCGGACGCCAAGGAAGATAATATTTCATTTGAAGAAGCAGCGAAAGGAATTAAGGATACCATTCGTTATACGACTATAGCAGAAAGTGGCGACTTCGTTAATAATTATGTAAACATTAAAAGCAGTTTGGAAAGTAAAGGCTATTCTGAAGTGCGTTGCAAAAATTATTTTTCTAAGTATAAAAATGGAAAAGCAATGCATAAGTCTGTGCAGTCTGTGTTTACGGATCCAAATGGAACACTCTTTGAACTACAGTTTCAGACACCAGAAAGTCAAGCTGCCAAAGACCTTAAAGTACCTTTATATGAAGAACGAAGAAAATCCGGGCTGAGCGATTCGCGCATAAAAGAACTTGATACTGCTATGCGTAATTTAGCAGAGGAAGTACCAGATCCGCCTGGGGTGTACGATGATATTCTTGAGCATAAGAGAAGTATGAATAGAAATTATTATGCCACAGCTACTTATGGTGTTACATTATCGCATCATGGTATTAAAGGCCAGAAATGGGGTATTCGACGTTATCAAAATGAAGACGGTTCACGAACTTTATTGGGAAAGAAGAGACGTCAATACTATTTAGACTCTACGAATCGTTTACGGTATGATAACGATCCTGAGTATCGAGAAAGCCGCAGAAAAAAGTATGAAAAGTATGCCCGTACTAATCCTCATGGTTACGGTGATAATTGGGATGAAAAAACAATCGAGTTTACCAAAAAAGTAAATGATAATCGTGTTACCTATAGCAAAGAACATTATTTAGATAAAGGTAAACTTGATCTAACAAGAACCGAGCTTCAAGATCAAAGACGTTTTAATTCTACAAAAGATGATGAGAAAAGAACAGCACGTTCTACAGAATTAGTTGAAAAGCATCAAGCAGAATTAAACCGAATTTCATCAAAAGCTCATAAATTAGCCATGAAAGAAGGCAGTGAAGCTGCGGCGAAATACGTAATGGATGCGCTAGGAGATTACGATTACTTTTATGTGCATGAGGCTCGTAATCATTTAGATACTGGAGTTAAACGGGTGAATGAATGTTTAACCGTTTATGGTAAAAATAAGACTTATAATATTTTACGAGAAAGCAATAGCGTTAGTGGCGATGCCGCATACTCGAATTACTACAACTTTGGTCCTAGTCTTACTGATACCAAAAGGATTACTAAAAAGTTATGATATATAATGAAATTTATCACTCCGGCATCAAGGGAATGAAGTGGGGGCAACGTCGTTATCAAAACGAGGACGGCACACTCACTCCAGCCGGAAAAATTAGATATGGTAAACAGGCAGCAAAACAAATAAACAATCTTGAAGCAACGGCTACGCGAAAGTATTTTGATGCGCTTCCATATATACAGAAAACCGATCGTTTAATGTCCAAAGCAGCCAAGACTAGGGATAAAAAAAACAAATACCAAGAGTTGGGTAACACTAAAAAAGCTAAGAAGTTAGAAGCAAAGTTTATTAAGCTTATGGACAAAGCGGCTAAGAATACGGCCACAGTACAAAGTTTGCAAGTAGATATGCAGGAATCGCGTGCACAAGCACTAAAGATACTTAAGGACGCCGAAGCTAAAGGTGTAACCTTTAAAACATACCGTCAGCGAGTGTCAAATGGTTCATACTATACATATGCTGATGCGCTTAAAGTAAATAGGAAAGCAACCAAACAAAATGGATAAACATTACTATGGAATAAACTATACCGACGAAGCGCTTAGCCATTTCAGTTTACCGTTCTTTAACCGAAAAGCTAAAGAATCGGATAAACACAAATATTTTAAGCGTGAAATGGTCGGAAAATCCTGGCGGTATTTCTATTCTCGCGCTGAATGGGAAGCTTGGAAGAATGGAAGTAAGCCAGCTCAGCAGAAGCCATCGATCTTCGCTCGTGCTAAGCAAGCCATTGCGAGAGTAAGAACGAATGTATCCAAACAGGTTAACAATGCGGCCCGTTCTGTTGGAAAACAATTCAATAGCGTATCGCGCACTGTAAATAAACAGGTTACAAATGCGACCAAATCTATTAAGAAATCCGCATCAACGTTTAAACGTGCTGCTGGAAATTTAGTTAAAAATATTAGCGAAACAGCAATTGCTAAATCCAAAAAGGTTGTTGCTAAAGTAGCTAATAAATTTGGTAATAAGTCGGTTAATTCAAAAGAAGTATCTGCTGACGCATTAAAAGGGAAACAAAAATGTGATGGCATACTTACCACCATTGCGGTAGGCGTTGCAGCAAGGCTTGCTGTTGGCGTTGGCATTGCTCTTTTGTTGAAAGGTGCAGAAGCTCTTAAAAACAAATATGCCGAATTTAAGACCAAACAAAATATCGAAAAACGTAAACGTTTTAAATCTTTAAACGATATTCCTAAACAAGAACCCCCAAAATCTAGAGAAGAAAATCTAAATGCCACAAATCCCAGATTTATGAAGGAATCAGGTTACGATCATAATTGTCAATTTTGTACAACGGCATATGAGATGCGCTGTCGGGGGTATGACGTAGAAGCAAGCGGTCGCGTGCAAGGCGGCACTACGGATGACCTTAATCGATGGTATGAACCAGATCCTGATTTCGACCATAATACTGAAATTTGCGATCCAGATACGGCCGTGGCAGCCACGAACGAATATTATCAAACCGGCAACACCACCATTTGGGCAGAGCAAGCTCAGAAATTAAGAAAAAAAATGCTAATGATGCCCGAGGGATCACGTGGTGACATTTCTGTTACATGGAATCCGTATATCGTTGGTGGTGCTGGTGGGCATTCAATGCATTTCGAAATTCAAAATGGGGATGTTATCGTTCGCTGCGCTCAATCTGGGCAAACGTTTACGTTAGAGGAATTAATGCCCAAAATAGTTACATGCGAATATGCGCGTCTTGATAATTTAGAATTATCAGAAAAAGCCTTGGAATGTGTAGTTGATAAGGGGGATAAAGATGATTGATGTTAACGAAGCATGCGCATTAGTATTAAAGCGTAAGCCTGGCTATATCGTTCAATCTTGTGCTGAGTATGATGATCATTATGTTATCTCATTGGCCTATAAAGATACCAAGAAACCGGCTTTAGAAATCCCAGCATTAGTCGACAAGAACACCGGAGAAGTGTCTCCATTTGTTAACTTTTTAGCTAACACGAGAGAAACAGTCGGCGGCTTTAAGCTACATGATATTGATGAAAACGGGCAGAGTCGCGGATATGAGATCGTAGAACAGCGTCCAGCACCCGTGGTTAAGAGATTATGAGTACATTTAAATACATCAGTAAAACCTGGAAAAACGGTCGATGGAATTACCTTTATAAACGTGCCAAAGCGGTTATCAGATTCGGTGTAAATAAGACCAAATCCGATTACAAAGTTACACGTCGAGAAGGTAATTATGTAACCGATAAACAAGGAAAGCGCCAATGGACAAAGCCGCAGTACGTTAAGTCATCTAGTAATTTGTGGACGGCGCATATGCGTAAAAAAGCAGACGATGCCAGACAGAAATCGAATGATGCTTGGCACAATAGAAATAGCAGCAAACATGCATATAAAGTAGCCATACGTACTGCTCAAACGGCAAAAGCAGCTGAGGATGCCTACCTTAAGCGTTTAAAAGCTGAAGTTGATGACGCTGAGAAAAATTACAAAACCTTACAGAATAAAGCGTCCAAAGCCAAGAAACGTAAGTGGTATGATTTAGCCAATCGATTTAATGATTGGGCTAATAAACGAGATGCCGAAGAAGCGCGTTTAAGACGTAATGGAAGAAATCAATATTATCAGCAAGAACTGCGGCGCATGAGAAGGAATAAACGATAAAATGCCTAAATATATTAGTAGAAAATTCGTAAATGGACGGTGGCAATACGAGTATGAGAATTCGAATCGCCCCCTGTCTAGACAAAAAAGAGTTAGTCCTGGTGTCGGTATCAAAGTCACTAAGCGCGGTGTTACTGGGCATAAAGTAGGTTCTGGTTCCGCATCTGCAATTAAGCGTCTGCGCGCTAAATCACCGACCGGCGTCGAACGCAAGCGAGTTATGTCCAGTCACAATCAGACCAACTCTGCGATTAATGATGTCCGTAAGGGCTACGGCTCTGAGGCAAGCGCAGCTAGACGACACGAACGTTCCGTACGTGAATCAGCCGGATCTGCGTATAGACGTGACGTTAGCGATTCAAGAGGAACGGGTGGTGGCATTCGCCGTATGACCCAGCGCGAGAACATGCGGTCTCTCACGAGATGGCGTCAGCAGGTTGCTGCTAGAAGAGGCCAACGTTTGCAGAAACAGGGTGCGGAGACTGATTCCGGCCATAGAACGTCTGGACAGTATAGAGAACGAAAATTAATCAATACCGGAAGCAATAGAACGGCCCGAGCCCGTGCTACCGAACTCGAATACAATAGATCCAGAAGAAGCCATACTGCACATAATGAAGCTGACACCGGATATAAAACTAGTAATAGAGATATGAGACAAGCCAGAACGGCTGCGACTGTCTGGAAACGCAAAGCCCGTACAGCGCGTAAACGCTATATGTCGCGAATTAATTCAGCATCTTCTATGCAAAGTAGGCTTGTACAATCGCACCGTGGGACTAGAGGACGTGGCACAAGGTAATGAGTATAATTGATAATTTTCGTAATGGTTGGAACGCCTTTATTGGAAGAGATCCAACCAAAACAGTTAAAGAAGACTATTCCTATAGTGGCGGTTATATTACTTCAATTCGTCCAGATCGCATGCGATTTAAGCGTGGGAATGAGCGATCTATCGTTGCCGGTATCTTAACGCGTATCGCGATTGATTGTGCCACGGCTAGTATCATACACGCGACGGTTGATGATAATCGACACTATACGGGAGAAGTAGATTCCGGCATAAATGCTTGTTTGAATGTTTCGGCTAATCTGGATCAGACTGGTAGAGCATTTAGGCAGAACATATTTATGTCACTGCTCGATGAAGGTGTTATTTGTATTGTCCCAACGGACTGTTCAAATAACCCATATCAAACTAGTAGCTATGACATTTACGCCATGCGCGTAGGAAAAATATTAGAATGGTTTCCGCTGCACGTACGCGTACGTTTGTATAATGAACGAACAGGCAAACATGAGGAAATCGTTGTTGCCAAAAACACGGTTGCCATCATAGAGAATCCATTCTATGCCGTTATGAACGAACCGAACTCAACGCTCAGACGGCTTATGAGAAAACTAGCCATGCTCGACACGATTGATGAGCAAACAGCGGCTGGAAAACTCGATTTGATTATTCAGTTACCGTACGTCATCAAAACCGAAGCCAGAAGGCAGCAGGCAGAGAATCGGCGTAAGGATATAGAAATGCAGTTGGCAGGCAGTCGTTATGGCATTGCTTATACCGATGGTACAGAACGCATTACGCAGTTGAATCGTTCACTCGAAAACAACCTGTTGAAACAGATTACTGATCTAACTGAGACATTATATAGCCAGCTTGGTATCCCTAAAACTGTATTTGACGGCACAGCAGACGAGGCAACGATGCTTAACTATAATAACTCAACTATCGAGCCGATTGTATCAGCAGTTACTGACGAATTTACCCGCAAGTTTATTACGACCAATGCTAGAACTCGTGGGCAGGCTATTCTTTATATTAAAGATCCATTCAAGCTAGTTCCCATTAATAATTTGGCCGACATTGCAGATAGATTCACACGTAATGAAATCATGACAAGTAATGAAATCAGGCAGATCGTTGGACTTAAACCTGCTGATGATCCAAGTGCTGATGAATTACGTAATAAGAATCTTAACCAAGAAATGCCTCCTGAAGAAGGATACGAAGAAGTTCCCGAAGAAGGTTATGAAGAAGGTTATGAAGAAGGATATGAGGAGTAATCAAAATGGGAGTAAAGTATGACTTTTCCGGATGGGCAACGAAAAATGACATTCGCTGTACTGATGGAAGAACAATCAGAGCTGGTGCTTTCCGGGCTAATGATGGTCAGAAAGTTCCGTTAGTATGGTCCCACCAGCACAATTCTCCGGATAATGTCCTCGGATATGCAGTTCTTGAAAACAGACCCGAAGGCGTATATGCATATGGTTCCTTCAACGGGACACCCATGGGACAGCACGCAAAAGAACTGGTAGAACACGGTGATATCGACGCGCTTTCGATCCATGCCAATCAGCTTCGTCAGAACGGCGGAGATGTAGTTCATGGAAACATTAGGGAAGTGAGCCTTGTTATCGCGGGGGCTAATCCTGGTGCAGTAATCATGAATCCGATTATCGAACACGCAGACGGATTCAGCGAAGTCGAAGAAGAAGCAACTATTTTTACTGGTTTAACACTGAATCCGAGAGCCGGTGAAAGATATGAGGAGAATGAAATGGCAAACAGTAAAGATCTTACCCATGCCGATGGTGAGAAGACCGTAGCTGATGTCTTTAAGACGTTTAGTGAAAAAGAAAAGAAGGTCTTAGCATATATGATTGCCATGGCCGTCAATGGCGGTGATGATACTGACGAAGGTGAAGTGTCACATGCAGACTCTGATGGGGAAACCATTCAGGACGTTATTGATGCCATGGATGAAGAAAAGAAAAAAGTATTTTATTACCTCCTGCAGAAAGGTATTGAAGAAGCCGAAGCAGGTGACGACGATGATGACGACGATAGCGTCGAACATTCAGATTATGAAGGAGAAAATATGAATTACAACGTTTTTGAAGGTAACGATTACGATGAAGAGACCCTGAGCCACGATGCTATGATCACCATCCTTGAAGACGGTAAGCGCTATGGCTCTCTGAAGGATTCTTTCCTGCAGCACGCAGACGAATATGGAATCGAGAACATTGATTTTCTGTTCCCGGATTATCACGATCTCGATACACCGCCCTCATTCATTAAGAGAGATACCGGATGGGTATCCAAGGTAATGGGTGCTGTTCATCACACACCTTTCAGCCGGATCAAGAGCCGTCATGCCAACATCACTGAGGATGAGGCCAGAGCGAAGGGTTATATTAAGGGCAAACTGAAGAAGGAAGAGGTATTCTCCCTGCTTAAGAGAACTACCGATCCCCAGACCATCTACAAAAAGCAGAAGATGGATCGTGACGATGTTATCGACATTACTAGTTTTGACGTTGTTGCATGGATCAAGGCCGAAATGCGCCTGATGCTCGATGAAGAAATTGCTCGTGCAATCCTGATTGGTGATGGCAGACTTGCTTCTGACGACGATAAGATCCAGGAATCTCATGTGCGTCCGGTAGTTAACGATGCTGATCTGTATAACATTAAGGTTACTGTTACACCAGCAGCGGGCACATTCGATAATGATATGGCGGCTGTTGCTAAGCCTTTCATCAAGGCCGCTATTCGTGCGCGCAAGGACTACAGAGGTTCTGGTTCTCCCACTCTGTATTGCCAGGAAGATCTGCTGTGCGAAATGCTGCTTCTTGAGGATACTCAGGGACATACCCTGTATAAGTCCGAGGCTGAGCTCGCCACAACCCTGCGTGTAAAAGAAATCGTTACTGTGCCTGTTATGACAGAGCAGCTTGGCGTTATCGTTAATCTGTCCGATTACAATGTTGGTGCAGATAAGGGTGGCGCCATCGATATGTTCGAAGATTTCGATATCGATTACAACCAGATGAAGTACCTGATCGAGACTCGTATCTCCGGCGCTCTGATCACACCTTACTCCGCTATGACCTTCACCAAGGCATCTGCAGGCGGCAACGGCTGAAATCAAAATGGGGGTGTAACACATGGCTAAATGGTTTGGAAAGATCGGTTTTGGTATAACCGAGGAGGTTGTTCCCGGTGTTTGGAAACCGCGGCTTGTTACGCGAGAATTATATGGCGATGTGCTTAGCTTTCGTAATAATTGGTCCGGTTCTCAAAACCAAAATGATGATGTGACGATCACTAATGAAATTTCCATAGTGGCAGACCCCTTTTCTTTTGAGCATTTCAACAACATTAGGTTTGTAGAATACCTGGGAGCTCGATGGAAAGTTACTTCTGTAACCGTTGAGTATCCCAGGTTACGACTTTCTTTAGGGGGTTTGTTCAATGACGATTCAGACGCAGAGACGACTTGAGTTACATGAAATATTATGTGACATACTCGGCAGTCGGAACGTATATTTCGAACCGCCAGAAAGTATGAAATTAAATTACCCCTGTATTGTGTATAAACGCAAGTCAGGAGATATGAGATTTGCTAATAATAAGCCCTATAATCTTCAAACGAGTTATCAAATAACCTGTGTTTCGCAAGATCCCGATGAAGATTTAGTAGAAAAAATAGCTTATTATTTTCCAAAATCTAGACCCGATAATCATTTCACATCTGACAATTTAAACCATGATGTGTTTAGTCTTTATTATTAAGGAGTACGAATATGCCCGAAACATTTGCTCCCCTTGTATGGGATCAGGTTGGCGAACGTCTTTATGAAACTGGTGTATCTAAAGGCGTAGTATACGAAAAACAGGCCGATGGAACTTATACCAACGGTGTTGCTTGGAATGGTCTTACCGGCGTTAATGAGAATCCCTCCGGTGCAGATTCCAATAAGCAGTGGGCTGATAATATTGAGTACCTGAATCTGCGTGGTGCAGAAGAGTTTGGTGCTACAATTGAAGCTTTCACTTACCCTGCTAAGTTTGCAGAATACGATGGCTCTGCTGTTGTAGCCACTGGCGTTTACATTGGTCAGCAGACGAGAAAGCCGTTTGGCTTCTGTTATAGAACAGAGATCGGTAACGATGTAGAGTTTGATGATCATGGTTATGAAATCCATCTGGTTTATAATGCTACAGTTTCTCCTTCTTCAAGGGATTATAGCACCATTAACGATTCACCCGAACCGATCACATTTAGCTGGGAACTGGAGACAACACCGGTCAATGTAACTGGTCATAAGCCCACATCTCACCTTACTATTAAGTCTACAGAGGCTGATGCGCAGAAGCTGACCGCTCTTGAAGCGATCCTTTATGGTAGTACAACAGCAGCGCCTCGCATGCCTCTGCCCGATGAAATTATTACACTGATGTCCTGATTATATTTTCAAAGGAGAGAAATAATATGGTATCTAAAACAATTACTTATAAGGACTTTAACGGCGTTGATCGTACCGAAACATTCTGGTTTAATCTGAATGAGACTGAATTAACTATGATGGAAGCATCGCCCGATGGCGGCAGCCTGTCTGCTTACCTTGATGCCCTTAGCAAATCTCCAAAACCCAATGAGGTTATGGATATTTTCATTAAGATCATCACCGCAGCATATGGCGTGAAGTCTCCAGATGGTAGACGTTTCATGAAGAAAGTCGATGGTCATAATCTGTATGAAGAGTTCATCGACACCCCGGCATTCAATCAGATGTTTATGGAGTTCGTAAGAGAGCCCGAGAAGATGGCTGCATTTATCAACGCGGTTGTTGACGTTAAACTTGATAATGCAACCGGGCCCGTTATGATCAATGGTTAAAATTCAGATACCGGAAACCGAATACTGGGATTCGGTAAAACAAGAATTTCGTTATGGCAAAGCCGTGGTGCTTTCTTTTGAGCATTCGCTCATTTCTCTTTCAAAATGGGAGGCTAAGCACCATAAAGCTTTCCTAACACGCGAGAATAAAACGCCAGCTGAAATGCACGATTACATCCGATGCATGTGTATGAACACGGGCATAGAAGATGATGTGTTTGAACGGCTAACGGCGGACGATATTAAGAAGATTACGGACAACATCGAGGATCCACATACGGCTACGGTTATCAAGCAAATGCCTGGCGGCCATAATCACGATGTTATGACCAATGAAGTAATCTATTATGCCATGTTCGCAAATGGCATCCCCAAGGAATGTGAAAAATGGCACTTGAACCGGTTAATAACTTTGATAAATGTTTTTAGTGTTAAGAATAAGCCTCCTAAGCAGATGTCAAAGAAAGCTATTCTTAGGCAGAATCATAGCATTAATGCAGCGCGTTTAAAGAAGTATAACACTAAAGGTTAGAAAGGAGGGTTGCTGTGATTAGTATACAAACCAAAACTAAGAATCAACGGTATACCGAGGATTTCCTTAAGCGATTAAATCGTTCTGATCCATTAAGAAAGTTGCCAGAGATTGCGCAGATGGGTGTGGATAAACTGAAAGCGGCAACCCCTGTAAAATCCGGTAAAACAAGGGATGCTTGGGGCTATAAGATTGAGAAAACCGGCAATCAATCTATTATTTATTGGACCAATAACAATTTTGCAGATGGTATCCCAGTCATAATTTTACTTGAATATGGTCATGCCACCAAGACCGGTGGATTTGTGATGGGATTAAACCTTATTCATCCAGCCATGAAAACGGTGTACCAGCTAGCAGCAGACGGCGTATGGAGAGAGGTGATCGGTAAGTGAGCGAAGTTGATGAACGAATAGTTAAAATGACGTTTGACAATAAGCAATTCGAGGAAGCATCCAAAACTACAATGGGTACGCTCGATAAGCTTAAAGCGTCACTTAATTTCGATCGCGTAAAAGACGTATTTGGTAAAATTTCTTCCAGTGCAGCTAAAGTCGATCTATCTCCAATTCAAAATGGGGCTGAAGCAGTAGCCGATCGTTTTAAAATTGTGGATACAGCCGTTCAGCAGGTTGTAAGAACGCTCACAACACAGGCTACGCTGGCTGCTGAGAAATTCGTTTCCGCGTTTACAATTGATCCCATTAAGTCCGGTCTGCAAGAATACGAAACGCAAATTGGCGCTATCCAGACAATCATGTCTAACACCGAGGAAGCGTTTGAAGGTATTTCTAGAGATGACCATTTACAGGCCGTAAACGATACTCTCGCAGAATTAAATACGTACGCTGATAAAACCATATATAATTTCACTGAGATGACCAAGAACATTGGTACCTTTACGGCTGCCGGTGTAGATCTTGAGACCTCAGCAGGAGCCATTCAAGGTATTGCTAATATGGCAGCCATGTCTGGTTCAACATCACAGCAAGCATCTACCGCCATGTATCAGCTTTCTCAGGCTCTGGCGGCAGGTAGCGTAAAACTGCAGGACTGGAACTCGGTGGTTAATGCTGGTATGGGCGGTAAACTGTTCCAGAACAAATTAATTGAAGTTTCAGAAGAACTCGGTACCGGCGCTAAATATTACATGGATGCTGCTGGTAGTTTTAGAGAATCATTAAAATACGAATGGATTACATCGGATGTATTAGCGGAAACTCTCAATCGAGCAACCATGAAAGGTGCCATTGAGCGTTCTGTTCGCGGCATGCAGGAGTATGCAAACGCATCTGAAGACGTAATCAAAGCTCGTGTGCGCCAGGAAGAAGAAGCTCTTAATCTAGCCATCGCGAATGGCCAGGAAGAAAAGGGTTACAAAGACATGATCGCTAGGCTTAGTGAGTATAATGCTCTTGGCGCCCAAACCGTAGAAAAAGACATTACATTTGCTAGAAATGCTCAGGATGCAGCAACGAAAGTAAGAACATTTACTGCGTTGGTTGACACTTTAAAAGAGGCCATGCAATCTGGATGGACGCAAACATGGTCCATCTTAATTGGTGATTTCGATCAAGCAACCGAGCTATTCACGGCGATTTCAAATAAACTGGGTGCTATCATCCAGGTATTTAGCGATTCTAGAAACGGAGCGATCCAAGCATGGGCAGATGCGAATGGACGTAAGCATTTACTTGGCGCATTGCGTGGGTTATATTATTCTGTTGTTAGAATAGCTAGACCAATCTCTAAAGCGTGGAACATGGTGTTCCCTCCCGAAATCGACGAGAACGGTTTCCGGGTTTATTATCAAATTGGTTATATTCTCAAAGAGGCAACAAAAGCCGTACGACTGTTTACAAGAACGCTCAAATCATCAAAAGAGCATCAGGATAACATTCAGAAGACTTTCGAGGTTATATTTACCATTATTAAAGCCATTACGACGGTACTTGGTAAGTTTATTAAAGTTGGTATCCTAGTATTCATTAAAGCTGTGCAGTTCGCATCCGAGGTTATATTCTTCCTTACAAGTAGACTTTGGCGTTTCAAAGACGCTATTAGCGGCATTGCTAGTTTCATTTCTGCGCCATTAGATCTCCTTATGGGGCTGCTGCTTTCTATTGGAGACACAACAACAGCTGTCGGTATGGGCTTTAGATTAATAGCATCTGCCGTAGGCGGTTTTGTAGGAGTGATCGGTTCGGCTATTTCTGGGTTCAAAGAAAGTATTAAAACTTTCTTCAGTACCAACGAAGCCGTACTCGCTGTACAAGGCGCGTTCAGAAATCTCGTCATTGCTATTATAAACTTCTTTAAAAATGTAACCGGCATTCGGATGCAAAGAACGCTGGCCAATTTTGGAACCTTATCGGATAAGGGGCAAGCTGCCGCAGAGAACATTCTGCGTTTAATTAAGCCGCTTGCACACTTTGCTGGCGGTGCTATCGCGAAGGGTATAGAAACGGTATCTGGTGCATTGGCTACATTATTCAATGCTGCTTCTAATGCCGTAAGCGGAAAAACAGATGCTCTGTTCGAATTCATCCGGAATCTTCGTTTGGCAAAAACGGAGTCTGATAAGCTTGGTTCTTTGACCAATCTCCACGCGGCCATTGGGTCTATCGGCGAAGAATCAAAGAAGACACTCAAAATCACAGATACACTAAAATCTGCGGTTACCAAAATTAAAGACTTCCTTTCCAACGCTTTTAAAATCATAGCAAAGCAAGGCGAAGGAATTGCTACTTTGCTCAAGAACACATTCGTTAATAGTTTTGTGAACATAAAAGATGCATTCAAGAAGGGTGATCTCCAGTCCATATCGGATATACTCGTTAATGGGCTGATGGGTGCTTCGCTTGTTAAACTGTTTATTATGTTCCGCAACTTTAAGAAAAACACAAAAGGTGTTGCATCGGCTTTTACTGATATGCTCAGTGGCGTAACCGATACACTTAAAGCCGTTCAGTCTCAGATAAAGGCTGAAATACTCAGTGACATAGCAAAATCGATTGCTATACTCGTTGCTTCTATAGTTGTTCTTTCTTTAATAGATCAGGAGGCACTAGACAAAGCGATTAGAGCCATTATAACCTTAGCGGCGGTTATATTGACTTTTATGAAGGTTAAAGATAGCATACAAAATTTAGGAAAAGATGAAGACACACCTGCGCTGGGATTCTTTTCTAATATTTCATCGTCTATCAGCGACCTTATCAAATCATACAAGGCAAGTAATTGGGGCAAAATTGCTAGGGCTTTGGCAACGCTTGCTGTTGGCATCTTTATCATTTCTAAAGCTGTTATGTCACTCGCGCAGTTAAGTGGTCCTCAGTTGGCCCGTGGTCTAGGCGGCGTCGGTGCGATTATGGTTGCCCTTGGTCTAATGGCTTGGTGGCTCAAAAAGAACGGTGACGTTGTAAACGTTGGGTTTGGTATTGGATTCATCGGTGTGGCTAATGGCGTTTCCAAAATCGCTAAGGCCATCGCTATGCTCGCCGGCATTGAAGATACTAAGAAACTGCGCGCTGGTACTATAGCCATAATCGCTGTTATTGCATCCATGGGATTAGCGCTTAAAATCATTGGTGACCCTAAACATATGCTGTCCATAGGCACCGGAATGGTCGCAATGAGCATTGCCATAATTGCAATAGTTGGCGCTATAGCACTAATGGCTAAGATAATCGAAAAAGCAAGAGCCGACACTACCGGCGAGTCTATGGAAAATTTGGTTATGGGCGCTGCAGTTATTGCCGGTATCATGGCCATGTTTGCCCTTACATTTGCCGTTATGAATCCGAAAACAATGAAAGGTACAGCAGCAGCTATTTTTGCGATGTCCATTTCGTTATATTTGGTAATCGGGGCCCTCGTAACCATGATGAAAGTCTTAAGCGGCATCAAAGACGATAAACAAATGGACACAATGGTGTCCGCCATGAAGGCAATCGCACAAATGATGCTCGCTATGGCTATTGCCGTTAGGATCATGGGAGGCGGTGTACAGGGTCTTGGAGCGGCAGCAGCAATCATAGCCATTGCAATTGCTCTACGCATCTTAGCTCCAGCCATCCAAATGCTGTCGCAATGTAAGCTCGGCGATGTCGTAAAAGGACTTATATTAATAGCCGGTGCGTTTGTATTACTTGCTGTTGCAGCTATAGCATTACAAAATTGGATGCAGACCATTAAGGGTTTAACTACTGCTTTCTTGAAAATCAGCATTGGCGTACTGGCTTTGTCTGTAGCACTATTGCTATTAAGCCCGGCAATCGTAAAGCTATCTGCCGTGCTGGCCATTGCTGGCGTTGCAATCGTCGGTGCTTTATTTGCCATTCTCGGGGCTATTATAGCCGGTATCGGTGCCATGATTGGTGAAATTATAGGACTCGTTGTCCTTCTTGGCAAAGGTGTTTGCGCTGCAATTATAGCACTCGCACCCGATGTATGCGATGCTATTGCTGCATTATTGGCCGCGGCTGTATATGCTATTGCCGTGTCGGCGTATTCTATTGCTGAAGCACTGGTTATGATAATCCTAGCGATTATTGATGTGTTAGCAACGTACATGAATCCTATTGTGGATCGTGTCGTTACACTCATTATTAATTTCTTCTTAGCCTTAGGCGATAACATCAGACACCATACAGAAGGTGTTGTTAGAGCAATTACAACGGTTTGTGAAGCACTATTAGAGATCTTCATATCCGTAATTGAAGGTCTTCTTGGCGAAATCCCATGGATTGGTGATAAGGTCGTTGCTTGGGCAAAAGAGACCAAAGAAGAAATGCGTAAAGAGTTAGATGATATGGGTGTAACCGAAAATGGCGTCGCCAATATGGAAAAGACGTTCACAAGTTACACCGATATAGCCAATCGAAATGCTGAGGACATGAAACTGGCTGGCGCTGCTAACGGAACGGCATTCTTCGATGGCCTTAAGTCCGCAACTCAAAATGGGAATCCTCTGACCGATACCATTAACGGATTGATGGATCCAAATGCTCTGAAATTGGACCTCGATATGAGTCAATTCTCTGAACTGGGCGGAAACATCGATGCCGGTATTGGCGGTGGTGTATTTGATAATAAAGATTTAGTAACCAAACCCATGGGCGATATGATGTCAGAAGGTTTTGACATTATGGAGACCGTTTCTAATACTCATTCACCGTCTGTTAGAGGCGAGGATTTGGGTATGAACATAGATCTTGGCGTTGCTAAGGGCCTTGAAGAAGGATCGCCGGATGTTAAGCGAGCATTTAGAGGCGTTGTGGTTGATCTATTCGAATTGACTAAGGTTGATAGGAAGAAGATTTCGAAGATGACTGGTGAAATGGCAGACACATTCGGAAAAGCCATGGATTCAAATAAAGCTCCCGAGAGTTCTATTAATAACATGAGCGCAAAAATGCTAGTGGAATTAATGAAACTTCAGATTCAGTTCAGCGCTGCTGGTAATAAGGTCATTCTTAGATTCACAGCGGGCATGTCTTCTAAATTCAGTGTTGTTTATGCAGCATTGCGTGGACTGAAAACCGCTATGCTCCAAATAATGAATGGACTTAATTCTGATTTCGAAACCGTTGGTAACCATTCCATAAATGGGCTGTCAATTAGTTTGAAAAATGGCCAGAAAGAAGTTTATAAAGCTGGAACCGAATTGGCCAAATCATTAAGATCCGGTTATACCGATAGCATGGAGATCATGTCTCCTTCTAGAGCTATGGGACGCCTTGCTGATTTCTCTGTAGATGGACTAGTCAATAAGGTGAATCAGAGAGCCGAAGATGCTCATGCTGCTGGTTCGTCGCTTGGCGAATCACTGCAGGGTGGATTGTTGACTGCTCTTATGCTTATGGCTGCCGCGGTTGATGGCATAGCTGAATGCGATCCTGTTATTCGCCCTGTCTTAGACCTTTCTGGAATTCAAAATGGGGCTAACATGATAGAAGGCATGATGGCTCAACGATCATATATGCTTTCGATGCAACTTGGAGACTATAATAATGGTCAAATTAATAGATTGAACTCTATATCGGCGTCGCTAGATGCTCAAAGCTTTGACAACTCTGATGTCGTACGTTCTGTAAATAATGTTGGAGCAAGGTTGGACGCTTTAGAAGAAGCCATTCGCAGCATGACGATCGTCCTGGATGATGGCACCATCGCTGGTCGAATAGATCGTACTCTTGGGCGAACGGCTAGATACAAGGCTAGGGGTAATTAACATGGCAATGACATATGATCTTGGTCCTCATGCGCATTCTTTTGTTATAGGCACTAAGGATACGTATGAGGATTTTCACATGGTTGCAAAAGATCGTCAAATAATTAATCCGCCGGGTGTATCTACGAATTACGTTACAGTTGCGGGTGCTACTGGTGTTTTAGATTTGACCGATCTTTTAACTGGCGGACCTATATTTTCTAATAGAACCGGAACATTACAATTTGTAGTTCTCAATGACGTAGAGGACTATGACATAACCAAATCTAAACTGTGCAACTATTTGCATGGCAGAAAATTTAAAGTTGTTAACCGCGATGAACGCATGTATTATTATTACGGTCGGTTGACGATTAATGAGTGGAGGTCGGATTTTAATCATTCTACGGTTAGTATTGATTATAATTTTGATCCCTTTAAATACGTGCAATGGGCTAACAACGAACGCTGGCTATGGGATCCGTTTGACTTCGAACTTGGAGTCATAAACGATTGGACTGGCGTTAGTATAAACGGCACAAATACATTAACCTTTAATTGGGGTCCTATGGAGATCATACCAGTCATCACAGTAACGTCATCCGACGGCAAGGGTATGAAAGTTCAGCTTACGAGAACTTTTATTAATCGAGAGGGTGAACAAACAACCGAAAACGGACCCGCAATTACTTTTCCAGATGGCGTTACGCGGTCACCGCAACTCATACTAAAAGAGGGCGCATGTGTTTTAACCATTACTGGAAACGGAACAATCAAAATAGGGGCTAGAGAAGCCTCTTTATAAGGGGGCTAATCCGGTGTCCAATAAAACACGTATTTGGAATTATTTAATAACGCATGGATATACCAAGGCCGGCGCAGCGGGTGTTCTAGCATGCATCCAAGGTGAGTCGGCCTTTGATCCCACGTGTTGCCAAGGTAAATCTACTAGTTACCGTAAAACATATACAGCGAATGTAGATCGAGGAAAAATTTCAAAACATACATTCTCTACGAGTGGCGGTGGCTATGGTTTATGCCAATGGACTTCATCAGGAAGAAAAGCAAACTTATATGCTTATGCTAAGGCTAAGGGAACCAGCATCGGCGATCTTAACATGCAGTGCAGCTTCATCATTCATGAGATGAAAAGCGGCTATAAGAGCACACACACACTTTTAACAAAGACTTCTAGCCCAGAAGATGCTGCGCAAGCGGTTTTGCTTAACTATGAAAGACCGGCATCTATTAATCCGTCAAACCCGGAACGAAGACAAAAAAAGATAAATCAGCTACGCGCTAGAGGAAGGCGTATTTATAATGAGCTGAAAGGCACCGCTGTTAGTGATGCTTCTAGTAACACGCCAACTAAATCCACGCACACAGCGCAATCTACATATACTGCGTCTAAAACTTATGACATAGATTATAAATCAATGGCGGTATCATCGGATGATCTGTCTACCGTCATTCATCTTTGCCGTTTTGGCATGCGTAATCGTATATATGCAGATGGCGAATTAGTTTGGTCTCCGGAAATAAATGATGAAGAATTTGCAATTTATGAACCGAAACTAGAAATCGCTTTGAATGAAGCTGGTTCACTCGAATTTACTATGCCGGTGACAAATCGGTTTTATGATAAACTACAGAAACTGCGTACAACTATCGAAATACGCGCCACCGATGACTTTATATCTGAGTCTTTAGTCTGGCGTGGGCGGGTACTTGATACAACGACACAGTTTTCGAAAGCTAAAAAAGTCCATTGTGAGGGCGAATTAGCATTCCTTAATGACTCCTCCATATTACCGTATGATTATATTCGTAAACCATCAGTAATGTTTCATTATTTTATAAAGAAACATAATGAACAGGCTAGTGCGAATCGATCGTTTTCTTATTTCGAAACAGACGTCAAATATGATAGCAAGGATGACGTACTGCTTCAATATGAAAATTCAGACTATCAAACGGCATATGATAACATACAATCTAAACTTATAGACACGTGCGGTGGATATTTAAAAGCTCTTGGCGGCAGGATAACATATACGGAAAAGTCTGGACCGAAGGGTTCACAGGTTATTCGTTTCCAAGAAGGTATTTTAGAACTTGAAGAATTTGTAAACGGCGCTGATATTTTTACCGTGCTTATTCCTTTGGGCGCTATGGTTCCGACCACAGTCACCAATAATGAAGGTGCTAAAGAGAAACAAGATAAACGTAGAAGCATAAGAACTGCAAATGGCGGAAGTCCGTTCCTTGAAAATAAGGCAGGTATCGAACTTTATGGTCGCATAGTTAAAACCAACATATGGGACGATATAGAAGATGCTAATACGCTTAAGGCTCTTGGCGAAAAGATGCTTGAAAACGCAATAGAGATGGCGACCACAATAACCATTAAGGCGATTGATTTGCATCTTATAAATGTCGAGGTGGAAGAGTTTGAACTCGGATATTGGTACCGAGTCGTGTCAGAACCGCATGGGCTTGACTCATATTTTCAGCTGACGCAAATTAGTTACGATCTTGGAAATCCTGCGGCAAATACATATACATTTGGTAAACAGTTTACCGCGTTAACTGATTCAATAGCGTCGTCTAAAAAAGATATTACTAACAATAAATATGAAATAGAAAATGTTAAAATAAGTTCGTCATCTGGTAGTTCAGGATATTCATATTCGCCGATTAGCAATGACGATATAGACGCAATATGCACGTAGGAGAAACAATATGGCATTCAATGGAGATGAATTCCTAAATAAAACCGGTCTAGATAAATTATGGACCAAAATAAAAGCGCTTATTTACGTGATGCAAGGCGCCGGTACAGACCATGACGGTAAAGAAGGATATGTACCAAAACCATACTCTTCAGATAGCGCAAAATTTTTGAGAGGTGATGGAACATGGGCTGATCCTCAGGATACGCAGTACAGCGAAGCTACATCAACTAATGCCGGTTTGATGCCTGCTAGCGACAAAGCAAAACTTGATGGCTTAATGACTTTCAAGACGGTTAAGGTTGCCGGTACTAGTTTAACTGCAGACAGTGTGTCAGATACGCTCACAATTACGGCTGGTAACAATGTTCAATTAACGCCAACCGCGAGTTCAGATACATTTTCCATTTCAGCCACAGATACTACATATGACGTTGCTAATTCCACATCTTCTGGCCTCATGTCTGCTGATATGTATAACAAGTTAAATGGCATGAGTTCAACGCAGGTTACTGGCGTAAAAGGTGATAGTGAGAGCACATATAGAACCGGTCAGGTTAATATTACGCCTGCGAATTTAGGTATCACGATTGTCAACAATACAGCGGATGCAAACAAATCAGTTGCCTCTGCGGCTACTTTAAAGACCGCTCGCACAATAGACGGTGTTAGCTTTAATGGATCTGCTAACATTACACACTGGGGAACGTGCTCGACTACCGCCGGAACTGTGGCTAAAACAGTGGCGTTGACTGGCTTTAACCTAACTACGGGTTCTAGAGTAGCCGTTAAATTTACATATGGTAATACCGCTGCAAATCCGACATTAAATGTGAATAGTAAGGGCGCTACACCAATAAAGTATAAGAATTCTGGAACCGTACCGCTAACAGCGAATTGTTCTTACGAGTTCGTTTTTGATGGGACCAACTTTCAGTTGATCGGCGAACTCGATACAAATACAACATACAGTGCAGCTACGGCATCGGCAGATGGTCTTCTCACTTCAACCCTATACAGCAAGCTAACAGCATTACCCACCAATAGCGAATTGCAAAGTACTTATGCTTTGAAGACTGATATCACAAGTGTAATGAAGTATAAGGGTAGTGTAACAGCTGCGCAGCTGGCTAATCTTAGTGGGCAAAGTACTGGCGATATGTATAATATTACAGACGCATCTGATTATGGTGATGTTGGAACAAACGTTGCCTGGAACGGTACTAGCTGGGATCCGATGGGCAGCGGATTTTCTGTTGTGCCAATAAGTCTTGATTATATTAATGCGTTGTCATAAATAGATTGGAGAGAATATGGCGTTTAATGGGGACAATTTTCTAAATAAATCTGGATTAGATGCCCTCTGGACTAAAATAAAAGGCAAATTCTTACCGTTATCTGGTGGACAAATGACTGGGCCGTTGACATGGAAAAACAGCACTGCTCTACCTGGTAAAACGTCCGGCATTAATTATCTATTAACGATCGATAGTTTTGCTGATGGCGGAAAGACATACTATGCAACCTTAGCCAATGTAGCGAGCGCCATTGCACCAACGGTAGAAGATGCCATCGAAAACGATTATGGTTTCCTTACGAAAACCGCAGACATGGAAATACCGGCAAGTTCGGATTTAAATACGTACAGAACACCTGGCATATATTTATGTTCATCTAATACGACCGCTGCCGGATTGAGCAATTCCCCTACAACAATGGCATTTAATCTGGTTGTATTACCTACGGTAAAATCTTCTAATGGCACGGTAAATGGCTGTATTCAAATAGTTAGGGTATACCAAAACAACAACGCAACAGAACAGCCAAGTGTTCCTAGGACGTGGCAGCGTTCTTATTATAGCGGAACGTGGAAAAACTGGATGATGATTTCTGGCGTCCTCACAAATGCGTATCCAGGGGATAGACAAGCAGATATTAATTTTCCAAACGCTGAAAATGGAATGGGGGTCATGTTCCACACAACCATCACTAGCACCACAACAACCGGCAAACCATTTGGCGAAGCAAACATGTTGCAAATGAATTGGGATACTGCTGGCGGGTACGATTCACAGCTTGCCATTGGAACTCATGGCAAATGGATGGGCTTCAGAGGCCAATCGGCTGGTACATGGCGCAACTGGAATTATGTGCAAAGTATAAACTTCGGCGTATGTGAAACAGCAGCCGCGACGGCAGCCAAAACGGTTACAATGAATAACCCATGCAGCGGTATTGATGGCATGGAAATGGATATTCTATTTGTAAACGGGGACTCGTCTGGGGCACCAACTTTAACTACTAATATACCCGGTGGAACGCTGGGTACTAACGTTGCATTACTATACGAAGGTAAACCGGTTGAGCCGACGTATATAAAAGCCGGTGATATTATTAAAGCTGTTTACCACAATTCCAAATGGAACATTGTTGGCTCCATCAGTTCCGTAACATCGTATGCAAATCATATTTTGTATTACATAGATGCCCAAAATGGAAATGATAGTAATAATGGTTTAACGAAAAATACTGCGTTTAAAACACTAGATAAATTCTTTGATGTAACGGCCAACTCAGGATACACTGATGTACGATGTTTATTATGTTCAGCAGGCGATTATGTTTTAACAAAACAAGCTGCTAACAACATCACCTGGCATTGCCGTATTCATCCCGAGGTAACTGCGGGTCCGGTTAGACTGGTCGGTAATTACGGCGTTAATGAAGACTGGATTATGTATAATTCGCATGTTAAATTATCTGGTCTGGTTGCCGGCGATGAGGTTAGCGGGGTTACAGTCGCGAATACTATTCCGTTGATTTATGTGCCATATGGCGAACAAGGGATTTATTTTGAAAACTCGGCTGTTACTCTCTATAACGTGGAATTCCAATGCATTTTCCGTTTGTTCGGCTGCTACTTAAATGCATCTGGTGGTCTGAAGGCAGATCGGTTATATTTTGCCGGTGTAAATGGTATTATGGAAGATTTAGCGATAACCAATACCGTGAATGATCGTAGAGCGGTTAGGATTTTACGAGGATCTTCCTTGCGGATATCTTCGCCTGGAAACTCAAGCAGAGAATTAACAGTGGCTGAATTATCAGCTACTGGTACGGAAGAAGCTAGTGTTTTTCTAGATGTTCGTGATTCAGAAGTAATTTTGACTAGTAAAATGCCGTCAAAAACAAAACAGTATAAATACGGTTTGCAGGCTGTCAATTCTACAATCACAGGGCGACGTACTTATATAGCAACTTTTGTTTCTAGATGCGCAGCCACAACCATATTGGCCGATGAAGACAGTGTGTTCAATTGCAATTTCTCAAATGCTGGATTCACTAGTGGTAATGGCGTAGAATATATAGATCATACATTTACTGTATCGGCTATAAATGCTGGAAAAAGTGTAGCTACAACACTATCTTCAGCGACGTTACAGCCCCTTGTGAATGCGAACTCTACTGGAGATTCTGCAACAACATACAATTATCAGATAATTTCGGTATTACCCGGCTCTCTTGGAAACAACAACGTACATTGGGCTAAATTTACAAATACAGAAACAACGGCTACGATCACCGTTGCTAATCATGGTTCGGCTGCGGTCAGCAACGTTTCAGTAACTGTAAGAATACTTTATGAGATGAAGCCGTTTAGTATAACAAAAGCTTCATAATTATTCAAAATGGGAATCATAAATATATTAAAAAATTTATTGTCGACTCGCTATGGCGATGATATGCGACAGTATATTCATGACGGCATATTAGAATGCTATAACAAAGCCGGATTAACTATAGAGGGTAATGGCTCTGGCGGACAAATTTCATTCAAAAATCCAGAGATGGATGATGAAGAAATGGACGACACATATTCAACTCTCCGCGATGAGATATCTGCCGCACTAGACGAAGCAAAAGCATATGCTAATACGGTCGGTGGTGGCCGAATTTCGTATGGGTCACATTACCGAGTATATGTTGACTGTAGCAAGACACCGGCTGAATCGGGTGACGGAACACAAAACAATCCTTTTGCAACCCTTGACGAGGCTATAAATTTAGCTAACAAACGAGGGGATCTTCGAGTTGTTCTAAAAACGGCCGGCACATACTACCTAACAAAACAGCTGCTTGTTAACACAAACATGCATATGTATGCCGGAACAACAGGTTGTTGTATTCGTGCTGTCATACCAGAAACAGAGGAGTGGGTTGTATACAGCGGACATTATAAGTTCAATGCATATGAAACCGATCCTGAACTTACTTTCTTGGCACCAATATGCGGAGCCACATGGAATGAAGATACAAATACATGGACCGGCGGAGTTGAATCTCCAGACCTCGGCTATAAATTTGAGCATGTAGACATCCAGTTCTTTAATGTGACGTTTCAGTGCCATGTGATGCTTGCTCATGCCAGAGTATATGCGAATGGGTTTAAATTTAGAACCGCTTTCTTTTCTGGCGTAATAGGTGGTATATATATACCAGGTGTTCTTAACACGGACCCTAATAAGAAAGCCTGGCGCATTGGCATGGGATCACAAATCCGTATTAAGGGCCAGCTGACCGTAAGCGATTTAACTAGTGCTGGAACCGGTGACGGATCAGTTCTTCTTTACATTACGGAATCTGATGTGGTTCTTAGTAGCAGTTTGGCTGAGTTAACGCAGAAATATTATTATGCGCTTTATATTTCATCTACCGAGATTTCGATGACATGGCGGCGTTGGAAGTTCTGGCAAAATTATTGCGTGGCTGGTAAAGTCGTTACTATCGGCACTAATGATATTTCTATCGTTGAAAGCGATGAAGTTCCGAATTGGGATCTTTACGACCCGGCGATCAAAGATGAAATCGAAACAACGTCCGAGTATACGAATCCTGAGGAAGGTGATAACAATGGCTGATTATATTTTAAAAGATATAGCAATTCCAAATAGTGATACCGGCACCGATGATGTTTACCATGTGGATGCTTCTGGTACTACCTATACCGATAGAAACGGCCAGGTAACAACAGTAGAAGATGCTTTAAGAACATTAGAGCAGCAGTGCATGGCTTTACAATCACAAATCAATGCGCTGTTAGTAGATCAATAAAAAGCGAAAACCAAATTCACCATACTATGTAACTCATTAACTTATATTTTCTAGAAAGGAAGTGTCATTATGAATCCACTCATTCAAATGTTTGGTAATATGCAAAACTTCCAACAGCAATTCGCGAACTTCCAGAAGCAGATGGGTAATGTAAACCCTCAGCAGAAAGTTCAGGAAATGCTTAACAATGGACAGATGTCCCAGCAACAGTTTAACATGCTCCGGATGATGGCTAATCAGCTCACCGGAAGAAGAATGTAAGGAGAATTGCTTATGTCATTAACCGATGGTAATGGAATGACTCCGGCGGATGTTGCCGCTGTAACTGGTAATAATGGTTTTGGATTTGGTGGAGATGGTGCTTGGTGGATGCTTATCCTGTTCCTGTTTGCATTTGGCGGATGGGGTAACGGAAACGGCTTCGGCAATAATGGCCTTGGTAGCGACATCCAGAGAGGCTTCGATCAGAATGCTGTGATGAACGGCATCAACGGTCTTAACGCTACAGTTGCCGGCGGTTTTGCGGACGCTGCTGTAGCTCAGTGCAATCAGTCTATGAACTTCCTCAATGCATTTAATGGCGTTCAGAACCAGATCAACAATCTTGGTAGCAATCTGACCGCTACCATGATGAACAACGAGATGGCTAGACAGAATTGCTGCTGTGATACAAAGCTGTCCATTGCAAATCTGCAGAACGTTATTCAAAATGAGGGTGCTGCCGATCGTACTGCTCTGTCTGGTGCTCTTAGAGATGTAATTGCATCTAACACCGCAAACACCCAGGCTATTCTGGATAAGATGTGCCAGCAGGAGACTGAGGCTCTTAAGACCCAGATCGCTAATCTTCAGACTCAGCTTAATATGGCATCCCTTGCGGCTAGTCAGAACCAGCAGACCAACCAGATCATCAGAGGCATTAATCCAGCTCCGGTTCCGGCATATGTAGTACAGAATCCGAACGGTTGCAACTGCGGCAGCTATAACGCGCTTTAGGAGGTGATATTTATGGCTGAGTGGTCAGCTAATGCGGTACAGACCGTATCTCCTAATGCTCCGGTTATATTTACAGACAATCCCGTTCCTCCTGTGACCGACCTTGTTCGTCATCGCGATGAAACGGGAGCTTTCCTTCTTCGTGGGTATGACTCCTGTCCTCGTAGACGAAGTTCAAGATACCACGTGATATTTAACGCAAACATCGCTGTTCCTACAGGAGGAACCATTGGCCCGATTTCTATTGCGGCTACAATTGATGGCAGCGTTATTCCAGCAACAACCGCTATTGTAACTCCGGCTGCGGTAGACGAGTTCTTCAATGTCTGCATTAATTTTGACGCTTTAATTTGGAACGGTTGTTGCGAATCTGTATCCATTATTAATACAAGTTCTGGTGATATTCTCGTTCAGAACGCCAACATCGAGTTCAATAGATAGGAGGGATGAGTCTTGATTCAGGATACATTAAACGAACTTGAGCGGATGCTTGAGAAAGAGATTCAGAAGGTTACCAATAAGAATGACATCACTCCCACCGAGCTGGACTCCATGACCAAGGCGCTCTGTCTGCTTGAGCATATCCAGTGTTACAGAGAAGGGGGCTATTCCGGTTATATTTACGATCCGAATCAGCCCGTGATGGACGGTCGTTCATATGCTCCTCGTGGACGCTATAACATCCGCTATTCAGGAGACCATTACCCGAATGATCGCAGGATGATGTACTCCGGGCATAGTCTCAAGGATCGCATGGTGGCTAAGTTGGAAGAGATGTATGATGATGTCAAGAACGACCATGAGCGTCAGATGCTTGACACGTGGATGAGGCGTCTAACCAGCGACTAATGTATGTATACTATAATCCAAACCCTAGGAATAAAAGGGTCGGGGACTGCGTAATAAGAGCGTTATGTAAGCTGTTAAAACAGGATTGGCATACGGTTTTCATGACGCTCTGTTTGTATGCCGATGAAGAATGTGATATGCCGTCTTCTAACCACGTCTGGACATCATATTTGAAGCGACTGGGATTCAAACAGCGCTTACTCCCTGATACGTGTCCAGACTGTTATACGGTAAGTGAGTTCTGTATAGACCATCCGTATGGGTTATATTTGCTTGCTACAGGCACGCATGTTATAGCGGTTGTTGACGGTAATTATTACGACATCTCCGATACCGGCTATGAGGTTCCCACGAGTTACTTTGAGAGGTGATATTCATGATGAATTTTACTGGCTACAATCCATACGGTAATCAGCCGACGTTTCAGCAACCGTATCAGCCAGCGCAGAACAATACAGGCAGTTTCATTACCGTACCCGTGAGCGGGGAAGCTGGAGCAGCTAGCTATCCTGTTGCTGCTGGAAATACTGTATTACTCATCGATTTTGAGAGTAAAGCGTTTTGGTTAAAAACCACGGACGTCAATGGTGTACCTCAGCAGATGCGCCGATTCAATTTTGAAGAGTATATTCCTCAGCCAGTTATTGCTGAGCAACCCGTTTCTAGAAAAGAATTTGATGAACTCCGTAAAGCCATCAAAGAACTGAAGGAGCTGATCGAATGAAGACTTGCACGGACTGTTTAGGCTATGGTTATATTCAGACGCCGGGCGTTGGGGTCTCCGGTTTTCATAAATGTGCAACTTGCAATGGACGTGGCGTGATCGAGGAGACCAGAGAAGAATCTATCAAGCGAGCTCTGCAGGAATCTAAAGATGCCTATGAGGATGATATTTGGTATGAAAACCGCACAAAGAACGAAATCTGGGCGGATAAGAAAAACCGATCCTAAAAATTCCCCGGGTGAGATTTTGGTAAAAAGTTTCCGAAAGGTGATATTTGGTTTGATTAGTGTAAACGACGTAATCGGCCTTATCCTCGCTATTTGTGGTGGTATCTCGGTTCTTGGCGGCGCATTTGCATATGCCGCTAAGGTTTTTGGTTGGATTAGAAAACCAGAACATGAGCAAAACTTAAAGCTCCAAGACCATGAGACTCGCATCCAAAAACTTGAGAATAAGAGTGATAATGATTTTGAAGAAATTGAAGAATTAAAGAAGCAGAACTACCTTTTGCTTACGGCTATGCTTGCAACCATTAAGCACCAGATCAATGGTGACGACGTTGATAGCTTAAAAGAGTGTTCAGCTTCTATCGAGAAATACGTAAAAGATAGAGCTATCTTTGGGAGGTGATCCATGGCTGCAATAATGCAGGGGACAACCCCGACCATCAAAATAGCGATTGATCCGGATGATTTTTTAGTAACCGATATCGTAGATATTGATTATAGAATCAGAAACGACGGACGAATTTCGCAATTTGCGATTGATGATTTGATCGTTAATCCGGAAGATAATACAATTAGTAAACGTTTTGATGCTACAGAAACCGGAAACATGAATTATAAGAAGCCATTAGAAATACAGTTTCGCTGTTTCATGAATGATGGTTCTGTAATAGGAATAAATAAATTAACATTCAACATTAAAGACTTTATGGGTATAGGCAATGATTGAACCTGGTGTTATTACAGCCAAAGCGGAAGTTGCAGAAGACTGTATGGTTGTGCCAGCACATGCACTTACAGAGTCAAATGTAATATCGGTCCAAGCTACCAGCGTGATTGAAGCTGAACCTAGTATCATTACAGTTACAGCGGAAGTTGCAGAAGACTGTATAATTGTGCCAGCATACGCACTTGCAGATTCAGGTTCAATAATGGTTCGAGCTACCAGTGCGGTTGAAGTTACTCACACATATACAAGTTTGGAATTATTTCCGGCATATCTTACACCAACCGCTTTGCCGCAATCGTTGGTCGCGCCATCCGGAGCTGCCTTTGATAGCATAGAACTAGATGGCATCCCATATTCAGAAGTATCTAATGAATACGGCACAACCGTTAATATAGGTGGATAAATGGGTAAAAATAAAATTATTTTTGATGGTAACGTCTTAATTGATCTTACGGCAGACACAGTGACTGCCAGCGACCTGAAGTATGGCGTTACCGCGCACGATAGGAGCGGCACAATTATCACCGGTACCTCTACGCTCGATGCAGATACATCCGATGCAAATGCTACAGCCGCCGAAATCCTTGTAACAAAAACCGCGTATGTAAACGGGTCTAAAGTGACGGGCTCCATGCCAAATCGTGGTTCCGTTACGGGTACTATATCGACAAAATCTCAGGAGTATACAATTCAATCCGGTTACCATGATGGCGGCGGTAAGGTATCTATTTCGTCTACAGAACAGGCTAAGATTATCGCAGCCAACATCAAATCCGGTATTGAAATTCTTGGCGTTACAGGCTCGTATGCTGGTGAAGCGGTTACAGCACAGTCTAAATCTGTTACACCAACGGCTAGTGAACAGGTTATTACTCCTGATGCATCGTATGATTACTTATCTCAGGTCACCGTGGCTGCAATTCCTTATGTAGAATCCGCAAACGCCCATGGAACAACCGTGACTATAGGGTGATATTTATGGGCGTTAATAAAGTCGAGTATAGAGAAGCTGGCGGTAACTTAAAAACGTTGATCGATCTTACAGCCGACACCATAACGCCTAGCGATTTAAAATACGGAATTACAGCGCATGATCAAAACGGAGATTCCATAACAGGAACGCTTCAGCCCAAGGCCATATTTAGAGGAACGTCGACACCCAGTGCGAGTCTTGGAAATAATGGTGACATATATTTCAAGATGTCAGCAACTGGAGCTAAAACTTTAACCATCGACCGGGTTGCGAATACTAATGGATCTATCAGCGGTAACTATTATTCGCAATGTGTGGGTATTTCAACAGAGGATGGATCTGGTTCAAGCAACTCTTATGCGTCCGGCTCACAAAGTTCGATGGCGTATATAGATTACGCGTTCGACTTCTCTGATATTCCAAGCGATGCGACGAACATCTCTTTAACATTAACGTATAAGGGACACGAGGAGAATTCTTCTAGGTCGACCGCAACGGTCCAGTTATATTCTGGTTCTACCGCAAAAGGATCATTGTCAACTATAAACGGGACCAGCAATGCGGTTTACACAGTTACGACCGGATCCTGGACTAGAGCCGAGCTTGACGACCTAATCATGCGGTTCACAATTGGATATTATGGTGGATTGATTGTTGGGTGTACATTAGTCGTCGAGTATGACGCTACTCCGTTTGCTGAAGGGGCGTTTGAGCTCGATGCTTCAAACTTTACAGTGACAAGTGGATCTCTGTATAAAAAACAAAATGGATCGTGGGTGCAGGTTAGTAGCACTAGCTTAGCTTCTATGGTCGATATTCAGTAAGGAGTGTTCATATGAAACTTCCAGATAAAACATACGACGTGCTTAAGTGGGTTGCACTGATTCTGCTTCCCGCTTGTGCGTGGTTATATTCTACACTTGCGCCGATTTGGGGTTGGTATGCACCTGAGCAGGTTGCAACCACAATTACGGCCATTGACACGTTCCTTGGCGTTATCCTTGGAATTTCTACTATTAATTATAATAAGGAAGGTAAATGATTTATGAAAGCAAGATTTGAGACATCAAAACATAATCTGATTTTTACAGACATCGAAAATGAGATCGATCTGCTCCCGGGCTGGTATCCTGAATTCTTTATGGGTCAGGTTGCCGTGATTAACGGTGTCATGGAAATGGTTACCAGGGTTGCAGTTGGCGAGAACGGTCAGATCGCCATGTATTGTGGTGAGCATACCATTGTTTACGCACCGGCAACCGGTAAGGCTACACTGGTATCTAATATTTCCGAAGGCTGACGATCCATACGATTTAAGAAAGGAGAGAACAACTATGAGCGATGCTATGACTGATTGCTATGGCGAGAGAGAAGATTACGAACGGGACTTTGCGGTTTATGGAGATGAGGAGCCGGAAGAGGCTGGAGACTGTGAGGAGGTAGAAGATGATGAATAGAATCATTCCTTGCCAGTACATTAAGCAGACTAACACTGGAGGTCTCTGGCTTCCGGCATCTAAGAAATTTACTAAGACTGATATTCCTAACCGCAAGCTCAAAAACGGTAAGATGATTCGTCAGGTCGGTTGCGGACAGTGCTGTACTTCTATGGCGCTGTCTTTTATTACCGGCAAATTTATCGAACCAGATGCGCTTGACGATCGTATCAGTATGTCTGGCGGTTCATATCACGATGTTGGTGCGCATGAGGCTGCGAAACGTGGGGTAGAGACGGAATACACCACAAGCATCAAGAAGGTAATGGATGCGCTCGAAAAGGGGTATCCGGTAATGTCTATTCAGGGTAAGGGCATCTTTACCAACAATGGACATTATATTCTGTTAACCGGAATCTCAAATGGTAAGATCGCAGTTCTTGATCCAGTCAGCCGTGATCGTACTTACGCATTTACCGGACGGTTATATTCTCCTGAAGAGATCGACAAGGCTGCCAAGAAGGCTGACGGAAAAGCCTACACGATCTTTAAGAGAAAACAGTTCACCGTAAAGGTAACCAAGAAGCTGAACATCTGGAAAGAGGCTAAAAAGGAAAAGTCTCTTGGATATTTAGAGGATGGTCAGAAAGTTACTGTAATCGATGACGAGCCTATCTTCCATAACGGGTTATATTTCGTCAAGGTCAAGAAAACCAAAGGCGTGAAGGACCTGGCTCGTGGGGTTGAGTATCCCGTCGTAGGTTATGTAGATCGTAAATATTTAGTTTAGGAGGCGATCTATGAATATGCGTTTAAAGGCAACCGAGCTGGTGCTGGATTATATTTTAGAGCATCTTGATAAGTCCGATACAATGCCCGAGATCGACGTCTTCATCGTTTGGCAGTGTAAAATTCTTAAGAACTGGAAATTCCTGATTTCTAGTAATCTGCAGGATGGGATGTATTATGAAGTTACATTCAACGGCGAAAATAAGGAATTTTACTTAGACGCCTACAAGAAGTTCGAGAACAGGTGCATTCCTATCGAATAAACAGGTTAGCCACGTAGCTTAATGGGTAGAGCACAGGATTTTGATTCCTGCTAGTGCTGGTTCGAGTCCAGCCGTGGTTGGTTATATTTTTATTAGCGAGGATTTGCTATGTACTTGTACCATGCCATTAATTTTAAGCAGCCTGGGAGTTTATTATGCGCTAAATTATATATTGATCCAAGTTTTATTTCTAATGGGAAAATTAGAAAAGGCACTAAGATCAAAGGCGTGCTAGTAGTACCAAAGGAATCAACTCTATCGCATCATGGTATTAAAGGACAGAAATGGGGCGTGAGAAGATTCCAAGATCAGCACGGTAATTGGACGCCCTTAGGACTTGAGAGAAGAAGAGTCGGTAATCGAATTTCCAAAGGAACAGATTTCAGAACCTATTCGCATAGGCCGTTTGTGGAAATCCGTAAGGGTCAATATGCATCTTATACTGAAATCGATGATAAAGAGTATTTTGATACGTTTTTTGAAAATGAGTTAGGTCACGATGATAACACAGAATCGTATCGCGTAGAAATGAAAGCTAAGCGAGATATTATACTCATAAACAAAAAAGATACGATGACCGCCATAATAGAATCTGGATTAGAACATCGTTTTACGCTAGATACCAGTAGTCTGGGAGAAGTAACGCAAAAAGACTGTAAAAAAGCATATAAACATTTACAAAAAGCTGGCTATTTTGACATACTTGATAAAAGTATTGATGAACGCCGAGCATTTATATTCAATAATCCAGATCCCAAAGAAAACGCAAGAAATAAAAATTCTTTATGGAACGACTGTCGTCGATTGGCACTATTAACGCACGCCTTACTTTATCAGAATCGAGAAGGTTTTTCTGAATATTTCAGACAAAAAGGGTTAGATGCTATTTTTGATCCAGAAGATTTGTTATATTGTTATGATGCTCCGATTATAATCGTAAATCCCGATGCTTTTGAGCTTGGCGAATCTGTACCGATCAAGAATCCAGATGCTAAATAGGAGAGAACATGGATATTTCAGTAGTTACATACGCATTTGTTTGCTTAATTGCAACGGCGTTGATTGTTATATATGCTTTACACTTTAGAATGAAAAAGAGCAGTCCAGAGCTGCCCTGTTTAGGAACATTTGTTATTAACCACGACGATCCTAATCGCGACTTATGTATGCTCGCATTAGAGCAGGATTCTCTAGAAGAGATCGAAAAGAACAAGGTCATGCTTATTAAGATCGAAGTGATTAACGATTCGGGGGCCGACGTATAAATTATTTTCACGAATACCCGATAGAGCTATCGGTCCCCGTTTTTGATTGGCTTATAAGGCAGAAAGTCTATCCTTGACTAGGTCAAAATCCTTTATATTTATTGCCACTATTTACCTCCAAAGTTTCTTGTGCTTCGTTTGTCTTCCTCCTTTCCGTCCATATATTAGAGGATTAGATTTGTGAGTGCATTCCAGCAATCCAAGCTCTTACAAGATCTGGTAGGCTTTCTGCAAAATTATAGATTGATATTTGCCTCCTCGCGAATTTTTCATCGCTTATTATAGCAAGAAACAACTTCGCTTTATTTAGGAGGTAAAACATGGCGAAATTTAATGTTGAACAGGTAAGAGTATTTGTCTATGAGGACAATTATGTGAGACCATTTAAAGAGTGGTTTGACATCTCATACATGGTAAACGAAGGAATCAAAAAAGAGTTTATTGACGCATTAAACGACATTGAAGACGAAATTCTTAACAAGGAAAACGAATGGGTAGAAGAATATGTGAAACAGTATGGTGAACCGCTGTTTGCATGGGATTCTACCAGATATGGTGATTTCCTGAGAAGAAAGATCGTCTCCGCCGTACACGAAAAACGTGTTAATAACTTTGAACTTCGTACCATGGATGGATGTGAAATCTATGGTATGCTTATACATAAGTCTTCAGACTGGGGCGAATTGCCAAGTAGACATATTAAATTCGTATACAAGAATAAGTGATAATTGCTAGTCCTGAGCAAGACTATAAACTGCTCTTATTTTTTTTCTCGGATTCGCAAAAAAAACCATTCTTATAATAACAAGAATACTTAGTTTTATAAGGAGGTTTATTATGACATTAGTAGTAACATTCAAAAATGGTATTGTTAAAAAATGGAGTGAAACAGTCCGTTGGACAGTAAAAGAAGATCGGTGTGACTCATTCATTGTAAGAAATGAGAACGACCAAATTATATTTATGTCCCATTGGACAGATGTGCAGTTCATCGAAACAAAGCCAGCTGATGAGGTTGATGCGGATAATATAGTAGTAGACATTAAGAAAAGACTTAAAATGATTTAAGAACTTGTACGAAGAGGCATGGAGCGCGTAAACGCAATTGCCTCTTTGTTTTTTCTTTTTTCGCAAGTTTTTCACTCCTTATTATAACATAGGAGGTTAATAATAAGGAGGTATTTTTATGAACTTTTTTGACAATTTCAAACCTAGAAGCTTGAAAGAATGTATCATATGGAAGTGGAACAAAATGTTATACAAACTCGGTCAGCTCAGGTATGTGAATATTGATATTAGACAGCAGTCTATATTTGATGGTGTTGGAATCAAAATACGTACTGATTTAGCACAAAGCATGAACCAGATGCCCTGGTATCAGTATTCTTCATATCCAGACGATCCAAGTTTGGTGCATTTTGAAGCGCTGGTCACATATGACTATGACGATGGTTGGTTAAAGGAGATGAAACCATAAAATTAGTAAATAGATTCCCTCCTATGTTTTTTTCAAAATCGCAAAAAAAACCATTCCTATAATAATAAGATAATCCAAAATTATAGGAGGTATTGAAATGTTTAGATTTTGGAGTGAGAAAAAGGTAGAAAAAGAGACTAAGGAGATTAAAGAACTAAAGAGGCAAAACAGACAGTTATTTAATATGACCATTGAGCAGCTTAGTACAGAAGATCTCGCTGATATTATCGAGCGCGGTAATGCAGCATGTGAATCGTTAGCTAAGTTAGCTAATGGTTGCATTATGTAAAAGTTTGTGGAGACCATTGGGAAATCCCTGGTCTCTTTTTTTCGCAAAAAAATCCGTTTATATAATAACAAGATAACCTAGATTTAAGGAGGTAATATTATGTTATTAGTAGCGGTATTTATTTATGTATTTGTAAACCTGCTAGCATTTGTAACTGTATTGGTTAGCGTGGACGGCGCCGAAGAGCACCTGAATAATATCTGCGATGAAGGAGCAGAAATGCTTGGTGTATCGCCGACACTATACTTTGCATTATACTTGGTAGCGTGTTGTATAGTATTCGTACCGATATTGACATATTATTGTGTAAAACGGTAACTTGTACGGAGAGGCATGGAGCGCGTAAACGCAATTGCCTCTTTGTTTTTCTTTTTTCGCTTTAACAAGTTCAACTGACATTTATATTTTTAGAAAAGGAGGTAGAAGATGGCCGATTTGAATGAAGATTGGACTTGCGATGTTATTAGTCGACTTCACAGGATTCGTGTAAGCCAGGCGGCATTTGCTGAAAAATGTGGATATACCCCACAATATGTCAGCATGGTATTAAATGGCAAGCAAGAATTTAGTACAGAAAACGCTAAAAAACAAACCGCAGATCGCATGCTAGCGTGTTTGGAAGAGCTAGAACAACAGATATGATGTAACGCAAATTTTTCATCGCTTATAATAGCAAAAATATTATTTTTCTCTAAAGGAGGTAAATTAATGAATCTGAATGAGCAATTCGAAGAATTCATGCGTACGGAGTTAAACGAGATCCAACAAATGGAAGACGGTAACGACCGTGATGCAAGGCTGAAGAATTTCGCAGCGTACTGGAAAGAGTACAAAAAGGCTATGGTAGCCGATGCGAAGATCGATGTAGACAGATTAGAAGAACAGTATAAAGAGAGAAAGTTTGAACTAGAAAAGGAGTTTAAGGAGCGTGAGCTTCGCCTTTCTGAACAGAAGTTTGAGTATCAGAAGGTGAAAGACGCGAATGATGATGACTTTGCCAGAGATAAACTGAAGAAGGATACTGTATCTAGCAGATTTGGATCGATCGCGCAAATTACCATGGGCATTTGCACATTGGGTGCTGCGTTGATCAACTTGGCTGGAGTCAAGGATACAAACGCTACTCGTCTTAGACAGACAGAGATCGTTTCGAACGTAGAAAATTCCGGCGAAATTATTAGTGGTCAGAAGACGAAATTTTTGGAAAAATGATATTAGTCCTGAGTAAGACTATAAACTGCTCTTATATTTTTTTGAAAATCGCAGTTTTTTCATCTCCTATAATAGTAAACTTAATGTAATTATTTTAATATTTTAGGAGGTAAATATGTTAAGCAGTTTTGTATTATTTATCGGTTTCATATTAATAGCTTTTATGGCGATGAATGGCCTAGCAGCATTTTCGGCATTTATATTGCCGCCGCTGCTGGTGATGTACATCGTCCAGCATTGGTATGACATTCGAAATGATAGAACTAGGAACAGAAGGAAGATAGAAAAAAATTATTATGATGATGATGTTTACTAACAATCAGTCCTGAGCAAGACTATAAACTGCTCTTATTTTTTTCTCGGGAGGTAAAAATGAGAGAATTATTCAAAGTCACCGGATGGACCGGATTAACTGTAATTGCACTGATGAACTTCGTAATTGGCTGTTTTGGCATCAATTATATTTCTGATGCGGCGCATCCATATGTATGGAGCATGTTTGCTGCTTGGTTTCTATTTTGGTTCGTTATGACTATTATATTTACATTCGCCATGGTGGCAGAATGGATCGTGGAACTTGTTGATGGGTATTACGACCGTAAAAATCGTAAATAATTCGCGAATTTTTCACGTCATATAATAGTAACTATAACTTTCATCAGATAGGAGGTAACAGATGAAAAAAATTATTGTAGGATCGGTCATGGTTATGAGCGCATACATTGGCGCTTGGTTGGCTATCGAAAAAGGTTTTTATTTAATCGGTAAAGGTCTGGAAGGAATAGTGAACAAAAAGGAGGTGATCAAATGATCTACATTTTAATTGGGATCGCATTCATCTGGTTTGGAGCTTGTATGTTAAACGATAGAGCAAACAAGTAATCACAACCGGCAAATGTGTAACTATTGGATGAGGAGACATTATGTTCTCCTCTTTTTTTTTCTGGAGGTGAAATAATGAACATAAAACATACCTGTTACCGCCTTGATGAATTTGGAAAAATAAGGAAGATATGGGGTGAAGGCGAGGTCATTTCCATACCTGACGACTTAGACGATGAAGCAACAAAGAAGCTGTGGGAACTTAACCAGCGTTGGACTTTCGACGATATAATTTTTGAAAACTGCACGTTTGATTTTACTCAGACCTATGCGTTTATAAACTGTGCGTTTCGCAACTGCGATATGTCTGGCATTAATCCAACTCACGCGATGTTAACGGATGAAATAACGGGATGCATAAATGTTAAAGGATCTAATTGTCCTCCATCTGGTGATTTCACCGGTTATAAAATTGCTTTTGATGTCTGGACTGGTGAACCAGTTCTTATCACGCTGCATGTCCCAAAAGACGCCGAACGAAGAGGAAATGGTTTCGATAAGAAATTCAGGGTCAGCTGCGCGCAAGTTGTGGATATACGTTTTGCTGATGGGGCAAAATGCCAGCGGGCTTATAGCGGTCATAATCCACTTTTCCGTTATACTCCCGATTGTATGATATATCCGGAGATTGTATTCGATCAAAGTTACGTATCGTGTGCATCTGGCATTCACATGTTTTTGGATCCAGACGATGCTATCGATTATGCACGTGTCTGGAGAAGGATACCACATATAGACAATGTCCCTAGATATATGCTGATTGGACGCCAACGTTCCTATTTTGGTAGTTCCGGCACCGGTGCAACGGCCAGCGTTTGGGATATGATGCTAAACATAAAAAAAGAAGACGGCCCATGTCCATACCCAGAAAGACTGGAAATGGATGAGTTGGGTGATTGGAGCTGGGTAAACGCAGAAAGGAAGGATAGATGATGGATTCTATGTTTTATGACGATGATGACGGCAGGATCTGCCACCAGTGCGGAGGAAGCGTTGGAAAGGACGGTTACACTAATGATGTTGGCGAATATTATTTTTGCAGTTTTGAGTGTTTTTCTAATTATATGAATGAAACATATGGAGAAGGTAACTGGCGCGAATGCAAAGATGAAAACGAGGCTGGCGGATTCTATGAATACTTTGAAAACGGTGAGTGGCATCCGGATGATACTTTCTGGACAGAATGGGAAGACGAATGATGTGCAAAAAGGAGGTGGAAAATGACTACCTTAAATGAAGGTTGGACCTGTGATATTGTTAGACGATTGCATAGGATCCGTGTAAATAACCAGGAATTCGCTGAGAAATGTGGGTATACGCCTGCATATGTAAGCACTATACTTAATGGCAAGAAGGAGTTTAGCACAGAACAGTCTAAGGATCAAACAGTAACGCACATGTTTGCGTGCTTAGAGACATTGGAGCGTGAAAAAATGAACAAACCACTATTAGAAGAAATTGGCGCGCCTGCTATGCTGGAACAGACCGCCGAAGAATGCTGCGAACTTGGTAAAGCCTGTTTGAAGCTTGCGCGTATCATGCGTGATGAGAACAAGGCTTATATTTCTTACGTCGATGCGCTGGATAATCTGACGGAAGAAATAGCCGATGTAAAGCTTTGCATCGAAAATATTAGCGGACCAGCAGATGAGGTAGAACGCGGTAAAGCTATCGTTGACGAGAAAAAAATCAGGAAAGAATACACAAGAAAAGTACAGAGAATGATTGATCGACTGTACGAACTGCATGTGAATAAGGAGGTATAACTATGCCGTTGGTTGGAGCGAAGTATGAGTATCATGGTGACATGTTCACCATCAAAGAACTGGCTGATATGTCGGGTATTAATCTGGAAACTATCCGTAGACGCTTGAAAAAAGGTATGACAGCTGATTACGCGATCGACAATGACAAGCAGATCCGCGAGGACATGGTGCAAATGAGACTGTATAATCTGGCAGAAAGCAACAAAAAGCGAGCTGCGAAAAGAGAGGCATATACAAACGCTTCTGGATATAATGACCCCACTGCCGGTGAGGCTATTATGAACAATATGGCAGATTATATGAACGAGCCGGTAGAAGAATCTAATTCTCGTAAAATCGGTGATCGTACCGTTGAGGTTAATGATATTTGGTATTCCAAAAAGGGCGGCAAGCAGTACTTCGTGCGCGAGTGCTATGATAAGTATTGCATCGTTTATGACGTTATTGATCCTGAATTGGTAGCCAAAGATATTTTCCCGTACGTTGATCTGAACCTTCGGGAAAACAACGTTGGTATCTTCTATACCAGACCGTCCTTTATGTGGTATTCAAATCTGTCTAAATACCGTTTTACTCTGACCGAATCTTGTGTAACAGATCAGGACTGGAATTTACTGCATCATGCAAGTAAGATCCGCTATAGACAGAGAATTGCTGATTTGCAGCAGGAGATCAATGAACTTAAGAAGTCCAATGAGACCCTGAATCAGGCATTGCTGTTTGGAGAAAGTAGTGGCGATAAACAGCGAATCGAAGAGCTGGAACTGGCAAACGGCAGTCTTGGTGACGAATTGATCCGGGCAAAGGATGAATGCCGGGTTCTTCGTGAGAAACTGGCAACTAAGGCTCCGGTTAGCAACGAAGCTGAAATCGTTGATCGTACCTGGGAGAAGGCATGCCGGTGTATGATCGAGGCATATCTCAAAACGTTTATGGACAATTGATATTTTGGGTGCTTCCTGCTTTGTCATGCTGGAACGAGGCAGGAGCGCTTTATATTTATAAAAGGAGGTAGACAATGGTTAAAATTCTGTTTTTAGATGAGGCGGAATGCTTAATTCTGGGTATCGGTGAAGATATTCAGAAATTGCATACTAGATTTTGGGAAAGTGGTGTAGTGGCAGACGAGGACAAGATGCCGCCCATTGTGTATAAGCTTCGACCTCGTGGGCTTTATGGCCTTCATATTGGGATTATGCAGGATGAAGCAGCGGATGAACCAAGAATCTGCATGGAACTGTGCACAGAGCACTCTCAGCTTCTTTGGAACCTCTATAAAACAATTGATGGCGACATCAAAGTTATTTCGGCTAAACCGGAAGATATTCTGGAAGGAAAAATTGATGAATTAATGTCGTCTATCTGGTTCCCTATGCATAATTCTACTTTGTGTTGATCGGAGGTGCAAATGCGAGAGATTTGGTGTTACGGAAAGGCGTATTCCAGCATTGCAGAATGTGCTAATGCGTTTGGAATAAACGAGGAATTGTTCCGGTACTATTTGCGTGATAAATCACCGGAATGGATCGTAGAGCATGATCGGCGTTATGCCTATCGTCGTATAATGAATGATATTCGACAAGAGTATCAGAAAATTGTGGCTAAGGGGTACAAAAACATTCGTTTTGTCGACTATAGACGCAATAGTAATCCTAATAAAGATATTGCAGCAAAGATAATCAACGAGGCACGTGCGTTAACACGCATTGGCGCAGGCAGTATTAAATTTACATGTGCTGGCAAGACGGAGGAAATCATGAAAATAAAAGGTAAGACATATAAGAGTACTGGGTTTTGGATGGTACTCGTTGAGGATCGTGTTTATACGATACCGGTAAATTGTCATTACGGTGTTGGAGACGGTCTTACTTACTATAATTGGGGATGCTCAGGCGTTGAAGACTGCCATCCTTCTTTTTTAGAGGGTTTTGAAAACTCCCCGATTGAGGAATTTAACTTGGAGTTTGTAAGGAGGTAGACAAATGAACAACACGACACTCATTAATGCAGTCATTAATCTGCATCAATCTTGTATGAACATGGCGGTAAACTACGTAAAAGAAGGTATTCTGCCGCTTGTAACATATAGCGGAATACGCAGAATTTTGGGGTTACCCATTTATACAACCGATGAACGGATATTTGATTGTACGCCGATGGTTAATGCATTTGTACCGTTTCAAACAATTAACGAATGGTACGATGCTGTGTATCCTGAACTGAACCGGATGGTGGAAGATGGTATTTTCACCATTGAAGAATTGTTTGGAACCAATGTTGTGGCTGTGTGATTGGAGGTATCGAAGATATGAAACGAATCCTGATTTTACTGCTTGTGGCCACATTGATATTAACTGGCTGTGGACAGACGAAGCACGTTTATGTTTATGCTAAAGATATAAAAACCGTGACGGATGCGTCGAGATTTGTAGAGGTAGAATGGGTGGAATATAATTGGAAGATTTTAGTTGATAAAGAAACTAAAGTAATGTATGCGGTATCTGACGGCGGACAGAATCATGGTAACTTTACTGTACTGGTAAATGCTGATGGCACACCATTACTATATGATGGCGAACTACCGGATTGATATTTGATTAAGGAGGCAAGAGATGGATCATTTACGCGGTATAGACATGGTCAAAACTGGTGAGAATATTCGCCGAATAATGGATGAAACTGGTTATACTACTAAAATTTTACAAGATATTTTTGGATTTCGTACTAGATCAGCATTCTATAAGTGGTTTGATGGCCGGGCATTGCCAACCATTGATCACTTGGTAATTTTGGCACAGTTGTTCAACTGCACTATTGATGATATTTTAATCCTGTGCTGATTCGCAAAAAAAACCATCCTTATAATAAGAAGGAAAGTAGTTTAAAGGTAAAACAGCTTACAATAGTAAGAAGATTGCAGGTTCGATTCCTGCCTTTCTTTTTGAGAGAATGACGACCTAAGGCGAATTAACGCCAGAATAGTTTAACGGTAGAACGCCGTCTTAGGGCGGAGACACCCGTTCGAAGCGGGTTATGGTCAAATTCATTCTTTATATTTTTTTCAAAGGAGGGAACCAATGGAAACAAAAAAATGGTACCAAAAACTTGGCGACTGGATTAAGTGTCAGGTAAAAAAGATCGTAGACTTCGGCAAGAAAGTTTACGACAAAGTTGCAAAATGGCTGGATCGAAATAAAGGTTCTGCGCTTGAATTTATAGCGAAAATTACTGCGGCATGTACAGCATTTAATGTGCTGCGCAATAAATTCACTAGATCGGCATATGGATTTTCTAGGAACCGCATTTACGATCCGCGTTATGGCCATTATTGGCCATTAAGAAGAAAGCCGACTCCGGAAGAATATGATATAATACATCGTCGCTATCGTACTGGTGATGAGTATTATGATATTCTCCGTGAGATGAAACTTTTGCGAGAAGGATCTATGTGGTAAGGAGGCACGAATGATCAATATATTTACTGTGCATACGCTCAAAACGGTGGGTAAATATACATTGAAGTATGCACCAGAAATAGCTACTATTGCTACAGCATTCTTTACTGGAATGGCAGTAGTAGCTGCTGTTAAGGAAAGCGAGGATATTAAAGAGGCTATTTTGGAATTCCAAGAGGATTCGGAACATGAGCCACTTTCTAGAAGAGCAATTCGTATACTTAAAGCCGCCAAGAAGACTGTTATATTCTTCGTTTTAGCGCTTGTCGCTAATATTTTGGGCTGGTATGCGGCAAAGAAGCAGATTACGGCACTGGCTGCGCTCTTAGCAACGTCGCAAGCCTTGAATGAGTCGGCCTTCAAAAAGCTGGAAGAACTAGTTCCGGATGAGAAGGCTAGAGATGAACTGCTTAATGATATTTACAATGAGGCTGATACCGCTGTTGAATTACCAGATGGTAAGCGCGCACAAGCAGTTAATAGAGTAGTAGATACGGGTACTGGAGACAGTGCTTGGAATGATAAATGGACTGGTATGAGGATATTAGCCGCTGAAGATGCTATCGATCGGGCTATATTAGAGGTTTATCGACGTGCTATGCAAGAAACAAATGCTGGCTGGAACGTATTTTATGAATATTTAGGCATTACACCGCCTGAATCATCATATTTTAGAGTGTGGTCGTCTGATAGATTGATGAGTTCGCCACTAGAAAGGGTGAAATATGATCCTGATATGGCTGCGAATGCGCCTGTAAACGGCCAAATTCCTAGAAACATCATTGTAAGACCCGAATGCGACATGGTTGGACCGTGATATTCGCAATTTTTTCATATCTTATAATGATAAGATATAAACTCATATATTTTCAAAATTAAAGGAGGTATTGATATGAGTAAAGCAGTAAACAATAATGATCAGAATCAGAATCAGAATCAGAACGATCAGAATCCTAAGGCTGGATTCCATCCGATTCAGGCGGCAAATGCTGCCGGGAAACGGGTTGGCGATGGCATTGGAAAGGTGATTAATAAGCCGTTTACGATCAAAGGCATTGTGAAGGCTGTTGGTCTGCTTGCAATTGGAGCAGCAGGCGCAACCGCAGTATACAAGAAGACCGGAAAGTTCGACGCGGTGAACGTCAATTTCAAAGTTATCGAAATTCCCGAAGCACCCGGCTGCATTAAAGTCAGTAAGGTTGATGGTAAGACAGTTGAGGAGATCGAAACTGAAAACCCTGAAACGGTTACTGAAGAAGCAGAACCCGTAGAGGTATCCGAAGATATGGAAATCTAAAATGAAAATGTAACTTATCGATTAAATCATGGGAGACCATGGGTAGAAATACTCATGGCCTCCTATTTTTTTTCGCGGAGGTAATTAATGGAAACAAAGAATTATAATTCTTTGAGTCAACCAGCCAAGAAAGATGATGGAAAGAAACACGAATTGGCTGACTGGTCTAAAACAGGATCGGTCAGAGAGCAGTCATTGGGCGAAAAACTCGGCAAGGCTTTCATAGCCTCTGATATTCGCGAGGTTCGCAGAACTGTGGTATCACAGTATCTCATTCCCGGATTAAAGCAGCTGTTCTTCAATATAGTTGCTGGCGGTTTAAGTATGTGGCTTGGCGTTGGGTCGTTTAAAGGCGGAAATTTAGTCAGTGGCGGAACCAACTCCCAGACGGCATACAATAAATATTTCGGCAACTCAACGACTGCGAATCCGGTTAAACCGGTGAATTCGTGTCATTTTGAAGAACGGATATTTGATACAAAGGACGACGCCAATGCGTTCTTAATGGATATTTGCGAATATGTGGCTGCGTATCAGTATTTAACCGTTGCTATCTATCATGAGTCAATTGGTGTATCAGTAAAGTCGGCGGTTGAGAACAATTATGGCTGGGTAGATTTATCTGGGTGCGAAATTGTTCAGGATACCAGACGAGGTAGTTTAGGTTGGAGGGTAGCAATGCCCGATCCTATATATTTAAAGAAGTAAGGAGGTAGACGTGTGAAGACTTTTATTGCTTTAGTATGCACTGTCGTTATGTTTGGTCTTGAGACACTTGGCGGCATCTTATGTGTTGCCTGTGTCATGACAAAGCGTAATCCGTTTGATGTCATTGCAAAAATATTAGTATAGGAGGAAATGCAATATGACAAGAAGAATTGGTGAAACATATATTAAGTGTAGATGTGTTGGTGTAACATATAACAGCCTCGACAGTTTCAGTACATATACATATGAGCCGGTTCATGGCACGGGTACAATCGACCTGAACGTGCTCGATGAGTTGAGCGACGACGTTGTACCTATGGAACATCTTCGCATGAAGACACAGGTTGATATTTTAACCAAACTCAACTATCCAGTAGAAGATATTTGTCGGATCCTTGGCGCTCCGGATTATCTAATTAATTTCTATCTGCCCGATGGTTATGTGGGATTGGATCATGCTAATGTTCACATTGAATTGGATATACTTATGCGTGAGCGCACAGAACTCCGTGAAAAGATTGCAAAACTGACTGAGGCGCTGGACTCTGAAAAGGCGGATAGTCTTCTGTTTGAGCATAGAGGCAAAGAGCTGACCGAGAAGAATGATATTCTCAGTAAGAATCTCGCTAAGCTGCAGGATGCATATGATCAGCTTAAGGAAAAAGCTGACACATTGTCTGGCGAATACATTCGCGTATGCAAAGCGCGGGATGAGCATATTAAGCATATTAACGCTCTTGAGCATCAGATCGAAGATCTTGAGCACGAAAAACAGGTCACGGTGGATATGTACAATTTGGCTAATAAGACATTATGTGAAGTTCGTGCAGAGAATGCCAAACTTATGGAAAGAATTGATGCATATGCTATTATCACACGATCCCACATCGATAATAGCAGCATGAGGCATGAGGCATATGAAGTTGGTAAATGGATTTGTACATCTGTTGCTGCTCTTCACCAGGATGGCAAGACAGTAAGCGAGATCGCAAAGGTACTTGATATACCGGAGTCCTTTGTTGAACGTGTTCTTAAAGACTTTTAGGAGGTGATCAAATGATCTGGAACAATATTATGACTGTTCTGACTGTTGGTTTCATTTTTCTTGGCGTATTGGTTTGTATTGCGCCTGAAATTGCGGAGGATTTAAGATGAAAAAGATATTTAAAAAGTGTAAAGACGCCTGCAAGTGTGTGCTTAAAGCTGCAGGCACCGTGATCAAACGGTTGGTCATTGTGCTTGAATGCGGCTTATTTTGTATTGGCGCATTCGCTATTGCTAAAGCGGTAGAAACCAAGACAAACGTGTATGATATTGTGTGTTAAAGGAGGTATCATCATGCGTAGAACTATTTTCGGTATTACCATAGTCGTCGCTGGTTATGGTATGGCTATTTGGGGCGTTTATAATTTGCTCCGCGATGAAATGAACAGAAAGCTTGAAGGAATCAAAGATAGAGTAACAACCCTGGAAATTGGGTATGCAACTCTGCGCACGGGAGGTACAGATGATCTTAAGTAAGCTCGTTCCTACGGGTGTAAAAGCGTTTGCGACCAAAACCGGTCTCAAAATCGCTAAGCATAGCCCGGAACTTCTTATTGGTTTTGGCATCGTAACGGTTACAGCAGCGGCCGTTTATGGTGTATATGTCGGACTTACCGGTGCTGAAGATATTTTGGATGAGCATAACGCAATCCTCGATAATATTCATGCGGCAGAGAAAGACGCAACGGTTGAAGCTATTGGAATGTCAAAAGCTAGCCTTTACAGAAAGACGGCTATCGCATTCCTGAAACTCTTTATGGTCCCCGCACTTCTCATTATTGCAGGAGATGCGATGATTATTGGAGGCTATGTATTACAGGCCAGAAGAACCGCGGAAGCTGTGGCCGCCTTGAGCTCCGTAACGGCTGCGTTTGCTGCTTATAGAGCGAACGTAGTCAAAGACCAGGGCGAACTTAAAGACCTGGAATATTATTATGGTAAAGAGTTCGTAGCTGACATGGAAATTGCAAATTCCGAGGATGTTGACATGGATGAACGCAAAGAAGCTGCTAGGCGTATCCATGAAAAAATTAAGGACAAGAGCGAACTCGTTAGCGAAGATTGGTCAATTCTTTTTGATGAGCGGTCTAAATATTACCAAGAAACTAAAAAAGATAACCGCATCTTCATCTCCAACGTAGAACAATACTGGAATGATATTCTCCAGCAGAGGGCATTACAATCCGGAATTGGCTGGGTAATGGTGAATGAAACCATAGGCGATGTGAATCTTCCAAAGTTTTCTAAAGGTTTTGATAGAGGTTGGACATGGGATCCAAATGAAACACCAGAACCGCCCAGGATTTCTTTGGGTGCCGATTGGTGTATCGATCGTGAAACTTGGCTGGCAATTGAGCCTCGCATTTGGCTCTGCCCGAATGTTCAGCCCGGACTCGTAAGTGATCGTCTCTCATCCGGCGGATGGATGGGATGAAGGACGAATGACCCTTTGGTCGAAAATTTAACATATAACTTCTTATCTTAACAATCACTGAGGGTATGGTCTGGCAAATCATACCCTCTTTATATTTTTTCAAAGGAGAGAACACATATGCTTGGAAAAATTATTAAAACTATTATGGTAGGAGCTGCTACTGTCTATGCGTTCGTTGGGGCATTTAGTGCCTGGGTACTTAAGGAAACAGTTAATGATGTAGTTGATGGTGCTGTTGCGGCATATGACCTGGAACATCCGGATAATCCGGCTAGCAGGAAGGAACGTATTGTAATTAAGATCCTTACTTTTTTATATTTAATTGTTGTGTTTCCTGTTAAATTCATTGCTTTTAGTATTGGAACCATTCCGGGTTATACTATTAAAATTGGTAAAATTAAGGGGTGGAAAAATGAATAATTTAGTCGTCGGTATTATTGGTGGCTTTTGTGCAGGCGTGGTCGTTGGCTTTCTCGTTGGTGACCATATCGCTACAAAAAAGCATAATGCTAAGGTAGAAGAACTGCAGAATAAGTACCAGGAAATCGTTGATACCGCGGTACCTGGTGCTGACCCGGATGAAGTGGTTGTGTATGAACGTGAGCTGACAGAAAACGAAGTCAGCGATTATGCCAGGCTCATCCGTAATAAGCAAAATGAGGAAGCTATTGCATATTCCAAGCAGCAAGGAGACAATATCGACGAACCATACTTCTCCGAAGTCGAAAACCGAGGGGGCGTTGAAATCCTCACTGCGGACGACATCTCAAACCATCTCGCGGAGTTGCAAAATATCAACCGCAATGATAAGATCATGCGAGGGAAAATGGTTGAGCAGATTGAAGAAGCAGACTGGGGGAATTGTGGCTTTGACGAGCAAGTATATACGTTCTATCGGCCAGACCGTGTAATGGTTGATAGGCAGACTGATCTGGTCGTATATGATGCCGTGGTCTTGGAAGAGACCTTTGATATTACCTGGGTTGCGGATTTGTCAGATGCTCAAGAAAAGACCATGACTATTCAGGAGATGCTGGTTGCTTGGCCGAGAGAAGAAACCGTTTGGCTTCGTGACAATGAGCACATGGTAGATTACGAGATTGATATAGTGGATGTGGACTACATGTAAAGGGGGATAACATATGGCAGATTTAGAATTTAGAACTTATGACGTAAATAATTGGCTGTGGGATTACTTGGACAGCACAGGCACACCATATAGATACGATCCAGCAAAACGAGTTTATATTGTGTATGCCAGCGCGGCAAAACATGAGTATCTCCGCAGTCAGATTGAGTTACATAAGAAAGGAGTAAAACTTGAATAATACATATAGAGCGTGGCTTGTTGATCAAATTGACGATGGACGAGCCGTGGTCTATAGCGAATTGCTAAGTTTATTATTTGAAACAGAATACCGCTGGACGAACAAACTTGATGAAAATAGGGCGGCGGATGGTATCACACTGCGTGGATATTTTATGGATCCGCATGTAATAGATACACCTTGTAATCTATTGGAGATGCTTGTCGCCCTTTCCATTAAAATTGAAACAGACCTGGTTTCTGAGCCTGGAGACTATAAACCGCATCGATGGTTTTGGTTTATGCTTGATAATTTAGGACTGTTACAATACGTCGATAGCGATTTCTGCTTCAATGAAGTTGTCCAAATTTTGGACGCTTGGACCAAAAAATCCCCAATATCTGGTACCAGATATTCAAAAGTGGGGAAAAAGTGGGGAAAAATAAGTGGGGAAGTGGGGACGATTCCGTCCCTTTTTCCGGTCGAAAACGCCCAAAATATGCAAATTTGGGACCAAATTAACCGTTTTTTGATCGAAAATGGCTAAGCTTTCCCCAAATCCCCAAATATTACCCCATTTTATTTAATTGTAGAAAAATGTATATATTTATATATAATTAATATTTTCGCGAAAAAAAGTGGGGATTTGGTCCAGGAGGCAATTGTGTTTGATTTTTGTACAATTGAAGTTGCGCTAAAGGCGCGTGGCGGATACGAGATTTTTCCCGAGTTTGAAATCTCCACGAAGTCGAAAGATCTCATGATTCGCGGTTCGGATTTTTATGCTGTTTGGGATGAAGACCAAAGAGTATGGTCGACATCTGAGCAAACGGTTATAGACAAAATTGATGCCGCTCTTGATATTCGTAAAAAGGAACTAGAAGCCGAAGGCAAAGTATGTACCGTTAAATACATGCGAAAATCTTCTTCTAAGATGATCGATCAGTGGCACTGGTTTTGTAAGAAACAAATGCGGGATAATTGGAAAACGCTGGACCAGCGGGTGACGTTTTTAAGCGATAAAACTAAAAAGACTGATTATCGTTCTAAACGTTTACCTTATGATCCGGTGGAAATGGATATTCCACATTATGACCGTTTAATGGAGGTTTTATATGAGCCGGAAGAACGGCAAAAGATCGAGTGGGCGATCGGATCGATACTCTGCGGAGATTCTTCCAAGATCCAGAAGTTCTATGTATTCTATGGAAGCGCTGGAACAGGAAAATCCACGGTCCTTAGAATTATTGAACAATTATTCGTTGGATACTGGAACCGATTTGACACCAGAGCGCTTGCTTCTGGATCGTCTCAATTCGCATTGGAATCATTTAAAAACAACCCACTCGTATCCATCGAGCACGATGGTGACTTGTCACGTATCGAGGATAACACCAAGCTCAATAGCATTGTTTCCCATGAGTCCATGGAGATCAATGAAAAGTTTAAGAACAAGTATGTTGGTGAGTTCCGTACCACTCTCTTTTTGGGCACAAACAAACCGGTCCGAATTACAGAGGCTAAAAGCGGCTTACTCAGACGACTTGTTGATATTCGTCCTTCGGGCAAATTACTCTCGCGTATTGAATTCGAAAAGTGTGTTAATGCTATCCCTCTTGAGTTGGGAGGCATTGCTCAACATTGTATGCGAGTTTATTCCAGCCTCGGTGCTGCTTACTACGACAAGTACGTACCGACGGAAATGTTCGCCGCTACAAACGATTTTTACGATTACATCGAATTCTGCTATGACGACCTATTTAGGGATAACGCCATAAGTTTGTCTGAAGCATGGAAACGATATAAAGCATACTGTGATTATGCGGAATTGCAACATAGGATGAATTACCGTGCTTTTAGAACAGAATTACGAAATTATTTTGAGGGATATGAAGCCGACACAAAAATTGAAGGGCGACACGTTCGAAACTATTATTTCGGTTTCAAATATTGGCGAATCAAACCAGAGTTGAAACCCGAGCCATCTTCAGAAAAGATATTTGATGATCAATGGTGGCTTAATCTAAAACAGCAAGAAAGTTTACTAGATAAATTACTTGCCGATTGTCCCGCTCAGTATGCGAGCGAAGATGGTATAAGACCACAACACAAGTGGGAAAACTGTAAGACTACGCTTCATGATGTTTTGACATCAAAACTGCATTATGTCAAAGTGCCATTAAATCACATAGTGATCGACTTTGATATTCGTGGCGATGATGGAGAGAAATCGCTAGAAGCTAATCTAGAAGCTGCGAGTAAGTTTCCTCCTACTTATGCCGAATTAAGTAAGAGTGGTGCAGGCTTGCATCTTCATTATATTTATGCCGGAGATCCAACAGAACTCTATGCGCTTTATGATGAGCATATAGAAGTTAAAGTGTTTACCGGCAATTCTGCATTGCGGAGACTTGTTAGTTTCTGTAATGATATTCCCGTGGCCACATTACAACCTGGACTATTACCTCTAAAGGAGGTGAAGGAAGTGATAGACTGGGAGGGATTTCGTAACGAGAAAGCTATTAGAACTTTCATTCGTGAAAATCTCAACAAGTCGTACTGTCCAGGCACCAAACCGAGTATAGACTTCATGTGGTCTGAATTAGAAAAGACTTATGAAGCTAATAAGTTTCCGTACGATGTGACGGATTTAAGGAATGATATTCTCGGTTTTGCGTTGTCTAGTACGCACCATTCCGAGTATTGTTTCAAAAAAGTTATGTCGATGAAACTTAAGTCTCGGGATGAGGCATTCAACATTGAGGATTATGAAGACAAGCAGACAATTGTTTTCTACGATGTTGAAGTGTATCCTAACTTGTTCTTGATATGCTGGAAGTATAAAAGCATGGATAAATGTGTACGAATGTACAATCCAACGCCAGAACAGGTTGAGGAATTAGTAAAACTAAAACTAGTTGGTTTCTACAATCGCAAATACGATAATCTAATGTTGTATTACCGAATGATGGGATATGACAATCTCCAGTTGTTTGTTGTGTCTCAAAACATAATTAACGGTAATAGAGATTATATTTTAGGTGCAGCAGCCAATATCTCATATACAGATGTATATGATTTTTGTTCCAAGAAACAGTCCCTTAAGAAATGGGAGATTGAATTAGGAATACACCATAAGGAAGTTCCGTTTCCTTGGGATGAACCCGTTGATCCTAAGCATTGGGAAGAAATCGGCGATTACTGTTGCAATGACGTGTTTGCAACTGAAGCCGTATTTAACCATTGCTATCAAGACTTCGTGGCTCGTGAAGCGCTTGCTATATTGTCTGGCCTTACCGTTAATGATACAACTAGGATGCATACAACCACTATTATATTTGGTAACAACAAGCATCCGCAGCTTGAGTATCCTGATCTCTCGATCGAGTTTCCTGGGTACGAATATGTTAATGGTAAAAACATGTACCGTGGCATTGACGTTGGTCGAGGCGGCCTCGTTCTGTCTAAACCTGGAATGTATTGGCGCGTTCGATTACTTGATATTGAGTCGTTACATCCGCATTCCATCAAAGCTATGAATCTATTTGGCGAATACACGCAGCGATTTGTGGATATTCTTGATGCCCGTCTTGCAATTAAACATCACGATCTTGAGAAAGCCAGAACGTTACTTGATGGTGCTCTTGCACCTTTCTTAGGAACCGAAGAAGAAGCTGATGCACTTGCATATGCACTGAAGATTATAATCAACAGCGTATATGGTTTCACTTCAGCAACCTTTGATAATCCGTTTAAGGATGCAAGAAACATTAATAACGTTGTAGCACTTAGAGGTGCTTTATTCATGAAGACACTTACCGATGAGGTTGAAGAACGTGGATATTCTGTTGTTCATGTTAAGACCGATTCGCTTAAGATTCCAGATGCAGATCCTGAGATTATTCAGTTCTGTATGGACTTTGCTGCGAAGTATGGATATCGCTTCGAGCACGAGGCAAACTACGATCGCATGTGCTTAGTAAATGATGCTGTTTATATTGCCAAGTATGATACAGCAGATAAGTGCGAAGCAGAATTTGGTTATGTACCGAAAGACAACAAGAAGCATGGTGGTGAATGGACAGCAACCGGTGCACAGTTCCAGCAGCCTTATGTTTTCAAGACACAATTCTCACACGAAGAAGTCACATTCGATGATATGTGTGAAACCAAAGCCGTTTCTAAGGGCTCTTTGTGGTTAGATCCAGATTTGAGTCATGATGAAAACGGTAAGCCTAACGAAATGGGTATTGATATTAAGAAATGCAATTTCGTTGGTAGAGTGGGACGATTTACTCCAATTAAAAATGGCTCCTTACTACTTAGGTATGATGGCGAGAAGTTCGCATATCCTGCCGGTAGTAAAGGCTATCGTTGGATAGAGTCGTCAGATTATAAGGATGAAGAAATTGATATTCGGTACTATCAAAGTCAGGTCACAGACGCGATAGATGCAATTTCACAATATGGTGATTATTATAGTTTTGTAGATTAGGAGATTATTATGCCTAGTAGAGAAAGTATTGTATTAGATCCCGCTGAAGTAATTATGTTCGATGTCGTAGGTCGTATTACCGATAAGAATCGTTTTGGCACGCGCTATATTATGTGCAAACTCACACCAGAGCAAGCTGAAGAATGTGAAGCTGCTGGATTAACCTTGTTTACTCTTCAGCCGAGACCAGACACGAACGAAGAGCCAGCGCCCGGCATTCGCATTAAGATCAATTATCCTCCTGCAACTCTGCCTGAGGATTTTAGAGCTAAAATCACACCGCAGATTAAAGTTCGTTGTGATGGCGTCGACACTATGATTGATGAAGACATGTCATATGAACTCGGAGAGATCTATTGGGATCGCGTAGCGCTCGCTATCAGACCGAGATATATAAAGATGTCTGGACGCGTTACACCAGAACTGGAATGGCTTGTGATCGATACTCACAAATCACGTGCTGACATTGCTCGTGAAAAGTATGGTCTTGGACGATTTGACAAGCCTGCGCCCGTAGTAGTAGAAAGCGAGGGATTGCCGTTTGCATAAGGAATTAAGGCCAGAGCAATTGGAAGCTTTGGAATTAATGCATAACGGTTGCATATTAAACGGTGACACGGGGAGTGGAAAGTCTCTTACCGGATTGGCCTACTATCACATCAAGGTGTGTGGTGGTACATATGGTGATCCGCATACTAGATATACCACTCCTCGTGACTTATACATCATAACGCCAGCAAAGAAGAGAGACAGCGAAGAGTGGATGGAAGAACTTCATCCATTCTTCTTGTTTATCGGAAGACCAGATCGTAACCCATCTAATGTGAATGTTATTGTAGATTCCTGGAATAACATTAAGAAATACAGGAATGTGCATGGGGCATTCTTTATATTCGATGAGCATAGAGCAATAGGATCTGGTGCATGGTCCAAAGCGTTCTTGGATATTACTAGAAAGAATCAATGGATTGTTCTTAGTGCCACACCAGGCGACGATTGGAAAGACTATATACCAATATTTGTTGCTAATGGCTTTTATAAGAATAAGACTGATTTTCTTAGTAGGCATGCTGTTTATTCTCGGTTTTCGACCTATCCTAAGATAGAACGGTACATTAATACCGGTATCTTAGAACGTTATAGAAAGCTTATAACTATACCGCTAAACACGATTAAAACGACGCAACAGATTCATATTGATATTCCATGTGACTATGACAAAGAGCTATATAGAACAGTTCTTGTCAAACGATGGGATCCGTACGAGAACAAGCCGATTCGTGAATGCGGACAATTTTGTTATTTGCAAAGACGCGTTGTAAACACAGATGAATCTAGAATTCAGCAACTTATCAAAATACTCGCAAACCATCCACGGGTTATTGTTTTTTACAATTTTGACTACGAACTTGATGTTCTTAGATCGACATTGCAAGAGCTAGACTATCCATGTAGTGAATGGAATGGCCATTTACATGAGAACATACTCGATGGTGAGAGATGGGTGTATCTAGTAAACTATGCTGCGGGTGCTGAAGCATGGAATTGCGTTACTACCGACACAATGATATTCTATTCTGGTAACTACAGTTATAGAACCATGAAGCAAGCAGCTGGTAGAATCGACCGGTTCAATACACCTTATGAAACTTTATATTATTATCACTTATTGTCCAAAGCTCCTATTGATAAATCAATAGCAATGGCGGTTTCGAGAAAGAAAAAGTTTAATGAAAAGAAATACCTAAAAACACTTGGCGTTTCTTTTTAGATCGCAAAAAAAACATGGCATATAATAGAAAGGAAGATGGAAGTTTCCCTTTTTCTTTTTTTTCAAGGAGGTATGCCATGAGAGAAAGCGACTTTCAGTCGGCATTAAGGAAACGGATCGAGAATGAGATTCCAGGCAGCGTTGTACAAAAAGGCAATGCAAATTGGATTCAAGGATTTCCCGATCTTATTGTTTTGTACAAAAATCATTATGCTTGTCTCGAATGTAAAGCATCGGCGGACGAACCATTTCGCCCAAACCAGGAATATTACATTGAGCAAATTAATAATGATGCTTTTTGTGCAGTAATCCATCCGGAAAATATGGAGGAGGTTCTGGATGAGCTCAAACGGTATTTCGATCAATTGGGATGAGCATAAACGTTATGTTCAAAAAGGAGCACATGCTCCATTAAGCCCATCTCAATACGCCTGGGCCAATAGACTAGGCGACCTCGATTATTTACATCAAAAGTGGGAACGTATTAAGGCGGCAGAACGTGGAACTAAAGATCACGAGTTTGCTGCTTTATGCATTAGTAGAGGACAGCGATTACCAAAGTCATCGAAGACGTTGAACTTGTACGTCAACGATTGTGTTGGTTATCGTATGCGACCTGAACAGATGCTATATTATGGTCCCAATTGCTTTGGCACTACAGATGCCATTTCATTTAACAACTCATTATTAAGAGTGTCTGATCTAAAGACAGGACAATCCGGAACAAAGTTTACGCAGTTAGAAGTCTATGCTGCGCTTTTTTGTTTGGAACATAAAGTCTCTCCGTTAGAGATTGACACACTTTTAACTATTTATCAATACGATGACAAGATACAAGAAAAAGCAGATGCTAGTCACATCCTTGATATTATGAATTGGATTATTGAAGCATCAAGCTACTTCTCAAAGTGGGACGAGGAAGCAGATTAATGGATATTCTTGACGAAAACAGCTTGTCACATTATGGCACACCTAGACATTCTGGACGTTACCCGTGGGGGTCTGGTAAAAATCCGCAAAGAAATAAGAACTTTTATCGGCGTTACCAAGAATTAACCAAAGCCGGCTTAACTCAAAAAGAGATTGCTGATGGCTGGAAGATTTCAGTAACCCAGCTGAGAGCGTTAGTGTCTATCGGGCGTAACGAACAGAAAAAAGAGAATGTAACCAGAGCCCAACATCTTAAAGAGCATGGATATTCTAATACTAGAATAGCCGAGATGATGGGCGAATCCGAATCAACAATTCGTTCTTGGCTCAAGCCTGGTGAATTGGAAAAGACCGAAAAGAACCAAAGGGTTGCTAACGCCCTTAAAGAATACGTGGATAAAGTGCGTTATGTCGATGTTGGCCCCGGCTCTGAGATAGCGTTATCCAAAGCTCTTGGCGAAAACATTACAGACTCGCGAATGAAGGTGGCCATTGCACAACTTGAAGAACAGGGCTATAGAGCCCAAAACGTTCAGGTTGATCAGATGGGTACTAAATTCAAAACCACGATTAAAGTTCTCACTCCTGAAGACTGTACTTATCAGGAACTTAAAGAAAACCGGTTTGATATTAAGGCGATCGGTACAAAAACTATCGATTCTGATGGTTTTGCCAAATTAGGAATCGAAGATATCCAATCTGTGGATTCATCAAGAATTTATGTGCGGTACAAAGAAGATGGCGGATCAGATAAAGATGGTGTCATCGAATTAAGGCGTGGCGCTGAAGATTTGTCTTTAGGCAATGCTAATTATGCACAGGTTCGAATTGGCGTAGATTCAACTCATTATGCTAAAGGCATGGCCGTCTATTCAGACAACATTCCAGATGGTTATGATATTGTAGTCAATTCTAACAAAAAACGTGGAACGCCGTTATGTGGCGAAGATAACGAAAATAGTGTTCTTAAGAACATGAAAGAGGACAAGGACAACCCGTTCGGTGCTGTTATTACACAAAAGATGTATAAAGATGCTAATGGAAACGAACACTTATCTCCTTTGAACATCGTTAATGAAGAAGGCGATTGGAACAAATGGTCGAAAAACTTAGCATCACAGTTTTTAAGTAAACAAGCT